>Ga0255432_1005_pt1 | contig 63866 bp, 54 predicted proteins | sample ANMaggSeSYBR02I6_FD_182656 | JGI IMG/M metagenome (GOLD analysis project Ga0255432, IMG submission 182656) | Sediment cell enrichment communities from methane seep in Santa Monica Basin, California, United Staets - ANME aggregate JGI... | ecosystem: Environmental > Aquatic > Marine > Cold seeps >...
GCATTGCTTTATCGTAATCAATACCTATTGCTGTTCCCTCATCAACGGCACGAACCCTATCCGTGATTTCTTTTTCCCAAGCAGAATCAATATCATCCGAATCCAAAGATCGGTTATCGAGAAAAAGAATAAATCTGACTATTTCTAAACGCTCTCTCTTGGGTAATTTAATTAATTCTGTGGTTAAATTTTCAATAGTTCGTTGCATTTATTTTCAATTTCCTTTTTGTTTACGAGTTAAGGAGCTTATTCAATTTTCTATAGGCACATAGAATGCGGTTTCAGACAGATTGCATCACTTCATCCGGCAACCATTCATTTAACAGACAAACTGCTGCAGGGTTACCTTCAAATAGTTTTGTAGCAAATGCATCAATTTGGCAGAGAGTTATTTCCACTTTTTTTCCTCAAAAAACATTCGTACTGCTCACTTGACGCAGACGCTATCCGAAAAACTATCAAAAAAGTGATAAGATGCCGCAAAACTACAAATGTTCTAAATCGGCTCGGCTTCTGCGGTCAAGTACAGATGGTTAGGCAAACATGCTGAATTTGCAAGCAAACAATCCTTATTCACTATTCAAGCTTTTGATACTTATGTTTTTGACCCCTTTGTTTTCTTTCCTTGTCTATTCATCGAACGTGCTTTTCAGCCGCAACGTTCGTGGGCCAAGGCCAAGGGGGAGATAAACATGTAACTGAATACAAAATTTGAGCTATTTACTTATTTATGGACGTCCCGCAGTTTCCGCCAACAACTTTACAGCCCTAACTTTTTATCGCCACAGTGCATAGCGGATAGCTGTTAAATATTACGAGCGATACCTCCAAAATACCTCATTTGCTTCCGTCCACAGGTTGTTGAAAGAATCCCAACCTAATTCATTATTTGGTCGAGGGATTTTAAGACTTTTCCACTCAACATAATCAAAAAGACTTCGATTTTCTATCTTTGAGAGCTCGACCATTTTGCCTTGCTGCTCATCTCTCGGAACGGGGTATTTACCATCCCAAATAATGGCTTCGGTTAAAATTGCTAGCAAATCTTCTTTTCGTCGATCTGAATGTATACCAGCTAAATCAGCGAGGTTTTTTAGAGTATGTTTTGTAGAAACTTGTTGTTTCTTTACGACCAAGATCGCTTTATATATTAGCTCTAAAGAAAGCCCGCATAGCATTAAATACACGGCCCATGTATTAGCACTGCGTCCTTTCCCTAAATTCAATTCCGATGATATCTTTTTCAATAGTTCATTTTTCATGCTGAACCAGAGGGCACCGGAAGAAGCACGCAAATCACATGATTTATTATACCAGGATAAAGGAGAATTTTTTCTTAATGAAAAAAAGTTCATCTGTTTCAATTATCTCTCTGCCACAAACATCTATTAGTCGGATACGCTTAAGTTCCCTGATAAAAAGGCTTTGATAAATTATGAATGGATCACCTCCTGAATCCTGCTGCTATCATCGTGACCAGTCCATACCAAATAATTTTGAAAATGAACATTTGGCCATGTCTGAAGAGGGTGTCCATCTCAAAAATTACATCGCGTCCTTCTTTGATTCCATGCATTTGGTCAATCAATTGAAATTCGTTCTGATAGTGTCGGTAAATACGAAACTGATCAATGCCTTGGGCAACTGCCGCCAGTAAAACAGCAGCCCATATCCCACTGGTAGTCCAAATAAAGGTATCTGGAAAAAGGAGTCCGGCGATGGTGTGAATAAAATGATTGATTAGCCCCCGTGTCTTGGCTGGCTTTGCCATTCCGCCCATCATTCCAAGATTCGACAGTTGGAGGTTTAATTTGGATCCAATTGCCCGGTACTCAGCAACTATATCTTGGTATGAGGCAACGTCAGACTTGTACTCCTCCTTACTGTAAGAGGCTCCCTTGCTCTTTGCTAATAGCTTTCCGCAGAGATCGCGTAGCTCCTCGATTGTGCTGAGTAAGGCAGTAACATATTCTTGGAAAACAAAAGGTTGGTCTTCCAGATCAGTAGAAATGGTTAACTCTTCGAGTTCGTTTGATAGAACGCCAAGGCATTCAAAATGCTTACCGAAATCGATCGGTTTGAAGAATCCTGGAATTCGAATGGATTTTCTAAGGGACGGCTTGAATACCTGATCGTGGATTGACACATATTCCTGCAATATTTCATTTACCAGCAACAAATTATCTGACAGTCTGTTCATCTGAGCATCTCTCAAAAAAACACTGGAAGATCATTTTGGTTTTAGAAAACCCTAACGAAGTAATTGTATGATTTTCCGTTTAAATACCACACATAAAAAATGGTAACAATAAAAATGTATTTTGTATGTTTTATTGAATCGCTTAACACGCAATAAATGGAGATAAACGTATACGGAGTGGCTTTCGGTCACGATTTTCGAGGCAGGATGCCTCTCCCACAAAAAGAACCCGGCAGGATTTTGTTGAAACTGTCCCAGACCCCAGCCCCCGATCCCCGACCCCTGCTTTATAAGGGAATACGCACAAGCTGTGATGCAGGGACAAGTTGAACTTTTTTTTGCAGTTCGGGAAGTAATTCGCGAAGAATGTTATATGTGATTATATGTGGATGCGCTATGCCAATTGCTTCACCATGCTTGTCGGCAATACGGATAAGCAGTTTTATTTGTTTTCTGATAAAATCAGGTTCCTGAAAATGATCAATAAATACATCTCGTTGAGCGAATGGAAGCTGCAAGAGGCGGGCGGATGGTTTGCATAGACTTTCCGATGTTGTCAGGCTGTCAATGAAAAACAGGTTTCTTTTTTTCAGGATAGAAAATATTTGATAGATTTGAGTTGAGCTGGTGGTCATTTTTGACCCCATGTGGTTGTTGACTCCTTTGATAAAGGGAATGGCATCCAGATTTTTATTGAGCTGTATTATAAGCTCATCAGGAGACATTGAAGTAAGAAGCGTTCCCGGGCCGGAATCGACCGAGGGGTATTCAAGTGGTTCCAGGGGGAGATGAAGCATGATTTCAAAACCTTTTTCATGGGCTTTCCTGGCAATTTTGTCTTGAAATAAGCTGTGAGGCAGTAAAGAGAAAGTGAGGACAGCGTCAAGGTTTAAAAATTTTTCTGCTATTTTTTTATCATATCCTATATCATCAATAATAATTGCCACCTTCGGCAATTTTTTCGTTAATGTCGGCTTTGGTCTAGCTATTGATTTTTTATAATGTATCTCCTTTTCCGGATAGATTTCGTAAACAGGTGGTTTATGAACTTTCTTTTTGCCGGCCAAAGATTTTACTGAAGGCCCTGAGGATTGTATCGACGATCTGCGCAATAGTAATTGATGTGCAAGGAGTCCGGCTAATAGAACCAAGACTATCAGAAATAACAGGCCGCTAACAGCTTTTTTAAGTTGTATTTTTTGAGTTCTGCTCTTTTTGGAGGTCTTTTTTTTCTTCTTACCTGATTTTTTAGTCATATTTAGTAACAGTTTACGGTTCACAGTTCACAGTTTACGGTTGATCAAAACATAAAACTGTTAACTGTAAACCGACAACCCTGACCCCTGACCCCTGTTTTTACATTCTTTTTAAAATTTCATAACCCATAAGGATCTCAAGTGCACGCATAACCTGATTATCTGTTTGAAGTTCTTCGAGCTTAAGTGGCCCGTGTTTTGTTTCAAGAAGATGCATTGAGGGATGCTTTTTTTTATCTTTTTGTTCCTCGGATTCTGTTTCTATTTTATCTTTTTCTACCGGCTCTGCTTCCAGATGATTTTTCAAATCTTTTTCTTTCAGCAGCATAATCTCGTCAGCGTCCGCTTCCTTAGTTATAATTTTATATTTGACTTCAATATCAGGCACAATGCCCTGTGCCTGTATGGAACGTCCACTGGGCGTGTAATATCTGGCTATTGTGTATTTAAGGCCGTAACCATCTCTTAATGTTTCTACTGTCTGGACTGAGCCTTTTCCAAATGATGTAGTACCCAGGATCAAAGCTCTTTTATGGTCCTGAAGCGCTCCGGCTACTATTTCCGATGCACTGGCGCTTCCTCCGTTAATAAGTACTACTATTGGATAATTACGTTTTATTTTGTTTTTATGTGCATTGAAAATTTTTGTATGCGTTTTCAGTCTGCCTTTAATTGAAACGATTTCACCCTTTTGAAGGAACAGGTCCGATACTTCAATAGACTGATTAAGAAGTCCGCCTGGATTGTTTCGAAGATCAACAACAAGTCCTTTTAAAGGAACATCACCTGATTCAAGTTGTTTTAAAGCCAGCTCAAGGTCTTCTGTTGTGTTGTCCTGAAAATTGGTGATTCTGATGTATCCATAGTCTGGTTTTAAAACTATTGACCTTACACTTTCAATTGGAATAATATCCCTGATAAGTTTGAAATCAACAGGTTCGGATAGTCCTTTCCTTACTATAGTTATAACAACTTCAGCTCCTTTGGGCCCTCTCATAATTTTTACAGCTTCCCAGAGCATCATATCCTTGGTTGATTTTCCGTCAATTTTAATAATTATATCTCCGGCTTTAATACCGGCTTTGTATGCCGGTGTGCCTTCAATAGGTGAAATGACGGTAAGGACTTTCCTTTGCATGGTTATTACTATCCCTATACCTCCGAACTCACCATGGGTATCAATCTGCAACTCTTCGAAGGCTTCAGGCGGAAGTAATGAAGAATGAGGGTCAAGGCTGGAAACCATACCCTGAATAGCTTTTTCGATTAATTCTTTTGTTTCAACCTGGTCAACATAGTTTTTTTCAACCAGCTCAATTACATCTGAAAATAATTTAAGACCCTTGTAGGTTTCCTCGTTGCCAGATGAAAGATTATGGTTAAAGCCGGCTTCGAATGCCCAGAACATAACTGCAATGAATGGCACCAGCCATAGTTTAATATATCGTCTTTTCTTTATAGTCATGTAGTTACTCCTTAATTATTAATAGCGTATTAGGCTGAAGGTGGAAGGCTGAAGGGGGGAAGCTCTTTTCAGTCTTCAGTCTTCAGCCTTCTACCTTCAACCTATCCACCTGAATTCAGCCATTCAAGTGGGTTCATAGGTTTTCCGTGATGACGCAATTCAAAATAAAGCACGGAACCGACCATTGAACCTGTATCTCCTACTGTGGCGATAACTTCATCTTTTTCTATTTTATCTCCTTTTGTCTTAAAGAGTTCTTCAATATGTGCATAAACAGAGTAATAATTTTTTCCATGAGCTATGACAATCATGTTGCCGTAATCTTTAAACCAGCTTGAATAAATTATCAGTCCATCACATACAGCATGTATCGGCTCTCCTCTGTCAGCTTTAATATTAATGCCGCTCCTGAAATTTTTTACATTGAATTTTGTATTTTTATATGGACCGAAAAATGAAATAATTTTACCTTTGACGGGCATATTAAGCAACCCTTTAAATGAGGTAAAGTCTTTTGTTTTTATTTTTTCAACTTGTTTAAACTGCTTAAATTCAATACTTAAAGCTTTCATAGTTTGATCAAGCTCATTTGTACTGTTTTTTAACGATTCAATGGCGGCTATTCCAAGGGATTTTTTATTTCGAATATCGGCAAGGAGCTTAGAGCGTTTTTCTTTTTCAAGAGATATAATATTAATTTGCTTAATTAATTCCTGTTCGAGATTGATCTTTTCCTTTTTTTTGTTATTCATAATGTTCAGCAGGTTTTTAACTGTCGCCTTATTTTCAATTAGTTTTTTCTGCTTGTCTTCGTCACGGACAAGAATTCTTTCCAAAGCATTTTCACGCTGAAAAATTTCAAACATTGATTCTGCCGAGGCGAGAACGTTTATCTTGCCAAGCCAGGATAGTTTATAAAGAGCAACCAATCGTTTTGATATATATGCCTCATTAGTTTTAATTTTTTCTACTAAGTCAATATATGACATAGTGGTTTCCTTTATCTTTTTTTCAATGCCGGCTAATTCTTTTCTTATTGCTGAAACACTTTTTCTTGCCTTGTTCAAAGCAAAATCCGCATCATTCAATCTGGTTAAAGTGTTTTTTTCCTTTATAGTAAATGTCTTAAGCTCAGACTTTTGTTGTTCAATTTTGCGGTTGATAGTTGCCGCTTTTTTTTTAAAATCATCAATGGTTAAAGGTTTTGCTTCTTCATTGGAATTTGAACAATAAATTTCAGGAGGATAAAAAGCTGTTATGATAACGGCGGCGGTAAGTATTAAGCTTTTAAGAATTGTTTTAGAGAAATATAACATCCCAACCAACCTACAAACATGCTACACAGTATTATTCCACAGTAAAATTCAGGAGATAGAAATTTTATATTAAGAAGTTCATATTTGAAACTATGCTCAACATTTGAGGCTATTAACTTGAAAGTAATAAAAAGAACTGCAATCCCTATAATTCCTCCAAGTGTTCCCTGTATAATACTTTCGATGTAAAAAGGACCCCTGATAAATTTTTCCGAGGCTCCTACAAGCCTCATTATTTCAATTTCTTCGCGTCTTGTGTAGATTACAAGCCGAATAGTATTGGCTACGATAAATACAGCAGCCATAAAGAATATGCCGCCCATTGCATATCCTGCCAGCCTGAAGAGATCAAAAATATTCGTAAATCGCTCCAACCATTTCTGACCATATTCTACGTCTTCAATTGAGGGCAGTGATTCAATTTTTGTCGCTATTCCCTCAACTTTTTCGCCACGTTGTGATGACGCTATCATACTGATTTCAAATGCATCAGGAAGCGGGTTTTCGTTTAAATTCATCAAAATTGAAGATTGCCGTTTCATCTGTTCTTTAAGTCTTTTAAAGGCTTCTTCTTTTGATATAAAGTTTACATCTTGGATTCCGTATATCCCTTGAATTTCGCGTTTTATATCAGGGAAGTTTTTTTGACTTATGCCGGGTTTAAGGTATGCCATTATTCTTACACCTTTTTCCCAGTAGTTCATTACGTTGTTTGCATTTGTAAAAAAGAGAGCAAAAGCGCTGACGATCAGGATAGACAGGGCTATTGTAATTATGGTAACAGCGCTGAGGAAACCGTTATCCTTAATATCCTGTACAGCTCTATGATAATAAGTGGCCATAGAATTTAACCGGGAAAGTGCCTAAAGAAAAGACAGTGCCTAAAGTGCCTAAAGTATATTAAAGTGCCTAAAGTTATGGTACGCCTTCGGCGTGGCTATAGATTTTCAGGGCTTGGTTATAAGTTCAGATAGAAACAAAATGAGCAAAGTTGATGGTCTCGTAAAAAGTCCCAACATTTTATTTTGACCGCAATATATAGTATCATCATCTTGCATTATGCCTATATGTTGTGGTAAGAAATCGGTTTTCCGACTTTTTACGAGACCATCAAAGTTGTATGATAAAAAATTAAAATTGGTAGTGCCGGAGGCGCATTCGTCAACTTTAGGCACTTTAACATACTTTAGCTCACTTTAGGCACTTTTTATATGAAGAAGTCCCTGTTTAAGGTATAATATTCGTCCCCCTGCTTTGCGGATAAGTTCTTTATCATGGGTTGCAATAATGACAGTGCCTCCATGTGTGTGAAAACCTTTAAGAAGGTTGAGTATGATGTCGGCTGAATCCGAATCCAGGCTTCCTGTGGGCTCGTCGGCTAATATTATCTTGGGGACCCCGACTACAGCTCTTGCGACTGCTACTCTTTGCTGTTCTCCGCCTGACAAGCTGTGTGGAAGGGCATTAAATCTTTGCTCTATTCCAACAGTTCGCAAAACACTTCTTACCTTTTTTTCAATAAATTTCCTTTTTTTCCCCGATGCCTCAAGAACAAGCGCAACATTATCGAATACGGTCTTTGTGGGTATCAGCTTATAATCCTGAAAAATAATACCGAATTTTCTTCTCAGAAAGGGGATTCTTTTCCTGGAGATCCTCGACAGATTCATTCCATCTACCAGAACCTGTCCTTCTGATACCGGTTCTCCAAGGTAAAGAAGTCTTAATAAGGTTGATTTGCCGGCTCCGCTTGGGCCGCTGATAAAAAGAAATTCGTTTTTGGAGACATTAAGGCTAATGTCAATAAGAGCTTTCTTTGAGCCATAATACTTGTGAACATGGAACATCTGGATTATTGAACCCTTATCTTTACCATCAATCATTCCATAACTTCCTGTACCGAGACCTTTGCAAAACGTCCCCTTTTGCCCAATTTCGGCGTCAGGCTAAAATTTTAAGCCTCGAAATACTCAATGTATTCCTGCATTTAAACTTTTCGCCTTCCTTGAACTTGAACAAAATTGAACATTTTTCAAAAGTCTCGTCCTATAGCCTTATATACAGAGGCCTTTGCAATTTTAAAGTCGTACAACGCCTTATAGTAATTAGTCATAGTTCTTGAAAGAAGCGTCTGAGCATCCAGAACATCTGTAGAAGTAGCTATTTGTTCTTTATAGCGTTCTTTGTTTATCCTGAAGTTTTCTTTTGCCTGCTCGATTGCTTTTTTTACCGTGGTTATATTTTTTTCAGATTCCAGGGTATTAAGGTATGCCTGTTTTACTTCTATGCGAATATTGTCTAAGATTCCAGTTTTTTGGTATTGCGCCTGAGAAAGGCGGCTCTGTTTTTCTTTAACTTCATAGTTGGACCTGCCCCACTCCCAGAAATCCCATGATGCGACAGCAGTTATGCTCCAGCCCTCGGGGTCGTATATATAATCGCCTCCGTCAACGTCCCATTCTGTGCCGCGTTTGAAATAGCTGCCCTCAAGGTTTATTGATGGATAATAATCTTTTTGTGCAAGTTTTACTTTTTTTTCAGCAATTTCGATTTCCAGGTCGGCAATTTTTAATTCAAGACGGTTTTTGTTTGCCATTTTAAAGCAGTAATCAATATCATGTCCAAAAGTAGTATAGCTAAGAACATCTTCAAGTTCGACAGATTTATTTATCGGCCTGCGGAGAAGGACGTTAAAATTTGATTTGGTTATTTCCAGATTATTTTGGGCACTAATAAGTTCCTGCCTGGCGTTGGCCAGCTCGACCTTTGCCTGGAGTAAATCATTTAAAGGCGTCATGCCGACTTCGTAAAAGTTTTTTGCAACCTCTTTTTGCGCCGTTATTTGTGTTACTGTATCCTGAGAAATTTTCAGAAATTTCTGTGCCTTTAAAAGGGAGAAAAACATTTTTTTTGCTTCAAATATTATTTCCAGTCTTTTAAGCTTTTCATTAATCTTTGCAGCATCAAGACCAAGTTTTGCGATTCTGTACTGGTTCAGTAATGAGAATCCTGTAAAAACTGGCTGAGTGACTTTGGAAATAAGGGTATATTCTTCTTGCGAGCCCGCTACTATAGTGCCCATAGTTGCTTCTTCGTCTATATATTCGTATTGATAGGTTGCATTGAAAGTCGGGAGAAATTTTGTCTTTTGTTTTTTTTTAACGGCAAGGGCCGCATTTGTTTCTTCTTTGCTTATCTTTAGAGAGATATTGGCTTTTAATGCCGTTTCTACGGCATGTTTAAGGGTAAAGGTTTCATCGGGTTCTTCTACAGCATGGGAAAGGGGGGAACCCAGGAAATGTATAAAAATAAATATAGATAAAGACAGAATGTATGTTTTCATAGTGTTTTTGGATTGACCGTTTTAATTTTTAGTGCTAATTAAATTCTCGAGTTCAAGGAGTGCCGGCTCTCCGGTTTTCCTTGCTTTGAGCCTCCACTGATTCCCATTAATAAGCTTCTTCCATTTCGGTGGAGGCTTTTTTTTATCTGATTATTGCTTTAAAATCAACAATTTCTTTCCTAAGGGGTTTAGTTAATGAAGCAAGAACTGATTAAGATGATTTGCCAAAAGTCTTTTAAGTACAGTGATGAACCAATTTTCAAACTTGTTTCGGGTAAGATGAGCCGCTTATATGTTAATTGCAAACCTGTCATATTAAATCCCAGAGGTATGTTTCTTGTCGGCCACCTCGTATATGAAGCTATAAAGGACTCAGGTGTTGACGGAATCGGCGGTCTTACATTCGGCGCTGATCCTATTTCTATTGCAACAGCTTTTACATCCGGATTAAAAGGGAACCCAATAAATGCTTTTTCAATAAGAAAAAACCGGAAGGACCACGGCATTGTCAGATGGATAGAGGGCGACATAAAGCCAGGGGAACGTGTTGTGATTATAGACGACGTAGCGACAACCGGAGGTTCTACTGTTAAAGCTATCGAGAGAGCGCGCTCAGAAGGGCTGGAGGTAGTAAAAGTGGTAATTCTGGTTGATCGTCAGGAAGGCGGCCTGGAAAATATCCGCAAACAAGTTGATGATGTATCTGCAATTGTTACAAGAGATGAACTTATTAAACAATGGAATGCAGGTCAAAGTAAATAGATTTTCAGATAACTGGTTACCCTCTTTCTACTCGTCAAGAATTCTGTACCGAAAACTTCCGTTTCTATTATTTCATTCTGATATATAGACTGTCACATATTAAATTGCACAAGGCTAGAGGGAGAAGGCTGTATTGTAATACGCCGACGACCGATAACGCAGTGAAATTTAATATGTGACAGTCTATAGCGCGCTCTTCTATCTCCCTATCCCAATATTAAAACTCAATATTTCTTTTCCCTCAAGTATGTGTTTTTGCGGCGTGCATAACTCACCCACTCTTGTTTTGGGATCAAATATAACTATATAGCCGTGGCTGACTCTTTCAGGCAGAAGATACTTTTCCGCAATCTGCTCTAATGCCTCGTCAACGGTTCCCTTATATCTTTTCACCTTTGTTTCTATAATATATTTCCTATTTTTGTAGACAAGCATGATATCCATGATCCCATGCCCTGTCCTGGTTTCGTAATATAATTCTCCCGTTCCCTCAGAGACAAACTGGTAGAGCCATGCTGTAAGCTGAAATTTGCCGGTCACCTCCATTGGTTTGTTTGTTGAATAAAATGCGGCAGCGCCTATCTGGGCAATGTACTTTTCAAAATCAACCAACACCCTCTCCATGTTAAGACTTCCATCAGGCAGATAATAACGCTTAAAGGATATATCAACTTTTCCTGCAACATCCCGAAAAAACATCCGGGTAAATCTTTTCTGGTAGATAGGGTTGCTGACCCGAATTTTTTTTCCTTCTGCCTTGATCAAACCATGTGTCAAAAGAAGGGACTGCTCCTCATCGCCGGGGATGTGTTCAACGCCGTTAAAAACAATGTCTATGAAGGTTTCTTTGTATTGTTTTGCCTTTTCGGTTATGTTGTCAAAATGGCTGTTTTCTTCATACAAAAGAATTTCAACAGCTTTTTCTACATCTTCTTTGGTAATCGGATCTGCGGTTTCCGGTTTTATGTCAACCGTCAGAATAGTTCCAAGACGGTTTATCAGCCAGGGTTGTCCGGATGTTTCATTAAATACTTTTTTTACAGCTTCGTCCGCAAATGGCTGGTTTGTTTCATCTGTATATTGAGCATAAAGGTCAAGGACATTTTTCAGGGTAAAAGGAGGGAGTTTGACCTGGTCTGCAATGTTAAAAGGGGAAACACCGCCGACAATCAGTTTGGTGATGTTGCGTATGCCTACTAAACCTACGGAGTATAGAGCTTTATCTGTACGTTCCTTGTATTTTTGATACAGCTCTCTTAAAGTTGTCAGAAAATTTTCCAGTTCGTTTATTGGAATGCCATCGAATTCGTCTATAAAAATAACAATTTTTTTGAATTCAATTATACGGTTTAATTCCTCAAACAGTTCACTTAATGAGATATGATCTGTCAGATTAAGAGAATCTAAGCATGCCTTTATAGCATCCAGTTTCGAGCAGCTTACAGCATTTAGTCTGTTTATCAGTTGGTTGTATATCTCTTTTTGAATTAACTGATAAAACCTTTGCCTGTCGAGGTTCTTATATGCTTGAAAACTAAGAAACATGGACACATAGGCTGGATCTTTTTCAAGTTTTGAGCTGAAACCTTTAAAAAACGTAGTTTTGCCGCTTTGTCTCGGGGCAAATATAGAAAAGTATCTTCCCATGTCAACCATGGTTTTGATATCCTGTTTTTTTGTATTAACAACATTTTCCAACTCAACATGGTATGACATTTTCGGATCAACTGTCCCAGAGTCTTCAAAGATACGTTTCGGTTTTCTATAATTCATCACTGTTTTTCCTTTTGTAAGTGTTAACAGTTTACGTTGATTGCTGTGACAATTAAACCTTCTTGGCTTTTTTGCTTCTTAGAACTTGCAACAATTCTTTTCTTACAAGTACACATAAATACCTAATGCCAGAACTCCATAGAGACATAAAACAATAACCAACACGATCTTCCATGGATTGTGATAGCTCGACAGGATCATGCCATTAGCGGTCAGATCTGTTCCGGTCCTAACAATAGGGTTCCTCTTTGTCTTTTCCCTGAAAGTCTTACATGATGGCCTACTACCAGGTTTCCTGAATTCAGCGACCCTCTCATTATGAAGGCATATTCACGGCCATTGTTGTCTTCTACCATGCCGCGATAAATGGGCACGGTGTCAGTGCCTCTAATTCGTCTTAAGGCAAGGACTTCCAAAAGTTCAAACACTGTTGTTGACCAGATAATTGGATTAAACATTTGGGAAAGGCTTGAGAAACCAAGAAAACCGAAAGCAAAGCTTATGATTCCTGAAACGACAAAGAGCACTACGTAGGGTGCCAAGATTAATAAGCCAATCAGAATTCTGGACATTACCCTGTAAAAATCGTTTGGGACTGTCTCATCATATCGTTCCAGGTGACTAATTCGCCCATCAAGTATGTTTTGAGTGGATTTTTGGTTAGAAGCTGAAAATGCGGGACTTGCCAGATTGTCTGGACCACCGCCGGAAATCGAAGAAGGTTGAGAGGGTGGAGGCGATGCTGTGTCACCGTCAAGGAAAGCAGCGGCCTGGGGTAGGTTGATATTATTTGCCGGTTGGATCGGAGCATCGCAGATTGCATAGCGATCAGCGTCATCGCTATTATAGGCGTAACCACAATTGTTGCAAGTTATAGCCACTGCTACCTTCGCTTCCATGGAAATATAAAATTCAATAGAATCCTTAAAAGAATAAGAACGATAAAAAAAGTAATAATATACGCCCACCACGGATGATTTCCAGATAAAAAATTAAGGGATTTTATTTTTATGATACCATACCATACAGGGCTAAAGACAAAAATAAGCGCAATCCAAATTATATATTTTCCCGATTTTCTAATGGTAATCACTTTGAACATCACCAAAATGCCGATGACGAATATGGCTATGGGGCACAATGTTTCCATGCAAGGCCTTCTAACTTATTCTTCAATCACTTCCCATGGTTCGTAAGAACCACATCAATCACATATTTCTTCTTTTGCATCATATCCTTTTGCACAAACCAAGCACCTGAATCTTCTTGTTTTTTTTGGATTCAAATTTTTCTTCCGAAATTGTTGTTTCGGCGCTTCTTTCTGATGTCTTGGTCATTAGCACCAGTTACTGTGTCCATTGGTCTCACCAAAGCAACGTATTCTCTCTGAATAAACGTATTCTCTCTGAATAATGGTATAACTCTAACTATGAAACTTTAATAACTTATCAAAATTTATATAATAATGTCAATTTTTTACGGGTGCAATTAAAAGTGTTAGATTGTGATATGCTGGCCAATGCACCACAGCATATTGATATGATAAGCAATAACTGGGTATGCACTTAACTCAAGCTGTTTGCCTTTAACTATTTGAATTCAAACAATATTTGGACATTTCTTGGTAAATATTCGGCTTTGTTTTGGCAATATTTTCAATATGTTATAAAGCCGAATAAAAACCATTAGAACAAGTCTCACAATTTAAATAATACATTTTTTTATAATTAATAATAAATTCAATGTGTTGTAGTAGTTACCCTTGATGCCCAAAAAAACAGGGTTTAGTATTCGGCGTAAATTTTATTTTATAAATTATTGAAATAACAATAAAAAACAAAGCCGAATATTTACATTTCTTGAATAAAAACGAGAAAACTGGAAATTCCTATATATTCAAGTAGATACCTGCTTTTAACTTGATAGTATAGGAATTTCCATTTTATGCCTAATGAATTCGGCATGATAGGACAAATGAGTAAAAAGTGCCTAAAGTGAGCTAAAGTGCCTAAAATGCCTAAAGTTATGGTACGCCTTTGGCGTGCTATATATTTTCAGTGCTTGATTATAACTTCAGCCGGAAATAAAGTGAGCAAGGTTGTATGGTAAAAAAATTAAAATTGGCAGCGCCAAAGGCGCATTCATTAACTTTAGGCACTTTAATATACTTTAGCTCACTTTAGGCACTTATGTTCGCACCGAAGGTGCGCTAACTTGAGTCACGTAAATACCCCCTTAAGCAATATTAACAAACTAGACCTATAGTGCATTATAGTGTAAATTACTATGGAAAATCACAATAAAAGGAGGTTGTCCATGAGTGATCAAAAACACAAGTCCGGAAGGGCATTTAAAAGCACACCCACATTTAAAACAGCGAATTGAAAAGTTGCGAGCTGTGCGGGTAGGTCACAAATGATAGGACATAGGTTACCCAAGTCCTTCCGAATGTTCTAATTCTCATCGATAGATTCCTGTATGGGCGGGTTTGTCCCGCCTAAAGCGAATTTGGAAGGTAGCGTAAAGCCACCACTACGACAGATCCTTCATAGCAATCAACTTATTGACAAAACACAGTAAATGCTACCCGCACAGGTAGCAAAGTTATTGGAAATTGTTGAGGAGGCATCAGGTGATTTAGACAAAGCAGATAAAGTTGAGCAACGAGTTATCGAGGAATTGCAAGGCATTGGAAATGAAGTTTTGCATGATTGGGCTTTATACAAAGAGAACATTAAAACAAATGAATATAACCAATTTACTGGATTTATGCGGCAAAGATTTGACGGATCAAGAGCCACTTGAAAGCGCCAACATACTAAGGGCTCGGTAAAAAAAACTTGGCATTTTTGCATCCCGACTTCACCATATCTTTAACTGATCTTCAATCACAAAGGTCCTCGAAATAGCTCGCTATTCCTGCGGTTTTGCTCAATCAGATCGATTAAATCTACGGCAAATTAGGGCGCAAATTCTACCAAGTTATTTTTTACCGAGCCCTAATCATCGAAGACATTCCGGAAAGCTATAGGTAGCACATGCATCTTCTGACTCCCAGGCTGTAACACGCGCAACTTTAATATTATCATGGCTGATAATATTTTTCTTAAGTTCATGTGCTATATAATAGGCAATGTTTTCTGAAGATGGGTTGTCGTTGCGAAAGAGATCAAGTTCGTTAAGAAATTTATGGTCAAGCTTTTCTATAATTTCAGAGAGATAACCCTTAAGTTCCCCGAAATCAATTAATACGCCGGCATCAGTTAAGGTTTCTCCTGCAACACAGACTTCAATCTTCCAGTTGTGTCCATGCATGTTCTCACATTTTTTTGCCACCATTTTAAGTTGGTGGGCTGCGGCAAAATGTGTAATAATTTTTAATTCAAACATATTTCGTAACTACTCAGGTTGTTAGGTTCACGGTTGGTTGCCTTGATCTCTTCATATTTCGTAACTACTCAGGTTGTTAGGTTCACGGTTGGTTGCCTTGATCTCTTCATATTTCGTAACTACTCAGGTTGTTAAGGTTCACGGTTCAGGGTTAGTCGGCTTTTAACCTTGAACCGTGAACCCTGGAACTGTGAACCTGAGTGGTTACACTTGCTCATTGTTTACAATTTTCAGTGAAATTCTGTGTCGTTCCGTGGTAAACTTTTACCTTTTTCATCTCGCTATTTTTGCGTGGCTGCTTTTAAAAATATTTTTTAATTTGGTGGCAAGTTTGCCTGATTCAAGTTTTTCAAATTCCCTGAGCAGCTTTTCCTGTTTTTTGTTCAGATTCGTGGGGGTTTTAATGACTGTCTGGATGATCTGGTCGCCGCGTCTGCCGGTTCTGAGAGAAGGGATACCCTCGTCTCGGAAGCTGAATAAATCGCCAGACTGTGTGCCTTTTGGGATTTCGAGTTCCTTTTCACCATTTAAAGTGGTCACCATTATTTTATCGCCGAGAGCGGCCTGCACGAAAGAAAGTTCTAACTGGCATATTATATTTGTATCATCGCGTTGAAAAAATTCATGAGGTTTTACATTTATAAAAACGTAAAGATCTCCATGAGGGCCGCCATATATTCCCGCTTCTCCTTCTTCTGTAAGTCGGAGCCTGGAGCCTGAATCAACTCCGCCTGGAATTTTTACTGAAACCTTTTTTTTGTCCCTGATCCGTCCTGTTCCACTGCAATGTAAGCAAGGGTGAGTTGTGGCTTGCCCTCTGCCACGACATTGAGGACAGGTGGTTCTAACTGTAAAGAAACCCTGGGAACGGGAAACCTGGCCAGTGCCCTGACAATAGGAGCAGCTTTCTATATGTGTGCCCGGCTCACAAGTACTGCCTTTACAGACAGGGCACATTTCCATTTTTTCGATATGTATATTTTTTTCCGTTCCAAAAGCTGCCTCCATGAAGCTGAGCGTTAAATCGTAACGAAGATCCGCCCCTCTTTTTGCATTGCTCCTTGAACTCCTTCCGGGCCCAAAGCCGAAGAAATCCTCAAAAATATCTCCAAAACTTGAAAAAATGTCTTCAAAACCGCCGAATCCTGAAAAGCCCGTTCCTTCAAGTCCCTGGTGGCCATACTGATTATATATCTGGCGCTTATCTGGATCATGCAGAACTTCATAGGCTTCAGCAGCTTCTTTGAATTTTTCTTCAGCCTCTTTGTTGTTGGGATTTCTGTCCGGGTGGTATTTCAGGGCGTGTTTTCGATAGCTTGCTTTGATCTCATCTGCTGTAGCATTGCGGTTTATGCCCAGAATTTCATAATAATCACGTTTTGTAATCATTTATATCCTGATAGTTTCCTGGTTACGTATGAGGTTTAAAAAATTTAGGTTTTTATCCTGACTATAATGATGTATATGTTTGAACTGTCAAGCGAGAGTTCGGCTGTTTGTTGTTTAAATAGTAAGTTTAATTAAATAAGTTAATGCAAAAAGCGGGGTTGTCAATGAAGGATATAGAGTTGCCTTTTATAAGGGATATGTTCGAATCAATAGCTCCCAGGTATGATTTGTTAAATCGCCTCTTAAGTTTAAGCCAGGATATTTACTGGAGAAGGACTATGGTATCAGCGATTGAGGCGCCTGATAATGGAGTGCTGCTTGATGTGGCTTGCGGGACAGGAGATGTCGCAATTGAAATTTTGCGGCAGAAAGGAACAGGGACCTCAATTTTTGGCGTTGATTTTTCTCCTAATATGCTTATGTCTGCAAAAAATAAAATAAAATCAATATCAGAGAGCTCCAACATTTATCTATTAGCAGGTAATGCCTTTAATCTTCCATTCAGAGAAGAAACATTTGATGCTATAACCATTGCATTCGGGATTCGTAACATTTGTGACAAACCAACAGTACTGAAGCTATTTTATGACAGTTTGAAATCAGGGGGAATGTTGCTTGTGCTTGAATTGGCCACACCCCAAAAGGGGTTTTTATTGTCGTTGTATCTTTTTTATTTCAAAATAATTCTTCCTTTAATAGGCTGGTTTTTATCAAAGAACCTGAAGGCATACCAGTATCTTCCTGCTTCTGTTGCTAAATTTCCAGACCCAAAAAGTTTTGCTGCAATGATGCGTTCAGCGGGGTTCACAAATGTTAGATGGAAAAGTTTAACAATGGGAATCGCCAACCTGCATGTGGGTTATAAAAACTGAATTATGTGGTTAGAAAATACCAAAATCTTTTAACGTGTCGTTAATGCCGAGGTTTTTGACTTTCAATCTTAAGAACTCTGAAATTGTTGGTTGATAAGGTTTTAGTTTAAGGAACATGCCGGCTTCTCTTGGAGTTTTGCCGCCTTTATTATTATTGCATGGCTTGCAGGAGGAAACGCAATTTTCAAAATCAGTTTTGCCGCCTCGTGATTTTGGTAAAATATGATCGATAGTTAATCTTACATTCTTTGCGCTACAATATGCGCATTTGAATCCATCTCTTACAAAAATATTTTTTTTGCTAAAAGGTACTCTGGTTCTGTACAGAGTTCTTATAAGCTTGATTAATCTCATGACAGCAGGGATTTTAATCACAGCTCCTTCAGCTTTTCTGATTATTTTTTCCGAATGTTTTAATACCTTAACCTTGCCCTTGACCATCAGACACATGGCTCTCTTCCAGTCGACCATGTTTAGGAAGGTATAATCTGCGTTCAGCAAAACGCATTGAGTCATTTCGTCTCTCCAAATAGAAGCTTATTTATACAAATAAATAATAACAGATAACTGTATATAAGGCAATGTTTTTATAGTCTGAAAAAGCGGCGGAAAATACTTTGACCTTGTATGTTGTTTCTGTTCGTCGGCTCATAGCTTTGCACTCCGGCTTCCTTCAGACCCTTCCTCACGGAAACGCCCTTGCCTTTGGCTAATACTTTTGCTAATATATGATTTTGTTGATTTACTACTCATCATTCGCTTAAAAAAATGGGTAAAAGTTTAATTTTGAATTTCAAGGAATTGTGTGGTATTTTAAGTAGTTACACAATATTGCCTCTTTATTGCAAAAAATTTGATTATCATGAGGCTCTTGCCGATACCTGCGAAGTGTGAATTTTTTTTAAATTCAATCACAAGATTACGATTTCTTCGTGTTTCTTTTATAGTCTGCCATGTCATTTGCTTTATTTATACTGCTATAAAGCGTCAAGCACAACATGTTGTGGTTATTAATTAAACAATGCACAATTTTTTTAAGCGAATTAGAAGTTACTATCTTCTCAAAAAATTGACACGATATGTAGTATGTATAAGATGAATCAACCACAATGCCTTGTGCCTTGATTTTTAAAATCGGAGTAAATCAACAGGGTCATATATTAAATATCAACAGGGTTCACGTATAAGGGACTTCCCGCCCAAAGCGGACGGGTCACCCCATAAGTTCACGCCCATGCCAGGCGTACACAAATCTCTTTCAGCGGACACAAAAAGCCACGCTGCTGAAGAGTAGGTTGGAAAGGGGAACAATATGAACGAGACCGATATACAGATTCAATGGCAGGACGGCAACGGCGATTCCGTAGAAATTGGCTACTTCAACTCTAACGGCCAGCAGTGCTGCGGCCATTGCGGAGTGCAGGGAACTGACCATGGGCAGTATGCATATAAAACTGAATGTACCATTTGTGGCTATGTTTATGGAACAAATGGGACTGACATGTATGAAAGACGATGTCCCGAGTGTCAAGGAGGAGTTGCTGGGATACAGTACTGGAAGGAAAGCAGAAATAATTGATGAAAACTGTATTGAACAAAGACAAGCTGAATAATCTTACCAATGAGATATGGAAATCCGCGGAACGTCTGCGGGGTAAATTCAAGGCATATGAGTATCAAAGTGTTATTTTGCCGATTATTGTTATTCGGCGGTTGGAGTGTGTGTTGATCTCTTGGCGGAAAAAACAGACTGCTGAAATTCTGGAAAAGCGCCCGGCCATAAAAGAAGAAGCCCTTGCAACTCTGGTAAAAAAGCTTGAACTGAATCCCAAAAAATCACCATTCTCCAATAAGACCAACTGGACGCTTGCTGCTATCTGCAAGGAAGACCCGACCTTGATGGAAAAGAATTTTCGTGACTATATCAACGGTTTTTCCGAGAACATTCAGGATATTATTGACCATTTTGATTATCGGGCTGTTGTTGGACGTATGGTAAAAAATGCCCGTCTTGCCCCGATTTTACGGCAGTACGCAAATGAAAAGCTTGGGCCGGATCATCTGTCCAATCTTGAAATGGGCTATGTTTATGAAGAACTGTTGCGGCGTTTTTCAGAGCAGAGCGGAGAGGAAGCCGGAGAGCACTTTACTCCCCGTGAGGTTATCCGGCTGATGGTGGAGCTGCTTGATATTCCGATGCCGCAAAAGCATCTCTCTATTTATGACCCTGCCTGCGGTACCGGCGGCATGCTGTCAATTGCCAAGGAACATCTGCTGGACAACGCTGCGACTGATAAGGAAAGGGAAGATGTGGAGCGGTTTGTCACCGTCCACGGCCACGAACTCCAACCCGGAAACTATGCCATATGTCAATCGGATATGCTGATCAAAAACGATAGGCAGGCCGAGATTTGTTACGGCAATTCACTGATTCCCCATTCCGAACAAAGCCGGGAGCCAGGCGACCAGTTGGCCGGAGCGCAACATAAGTTTGACTTTATGCTCAGCAATCCTCCTTTTGGTGTCACCTGGGGCGGCAAAGACGGTTATGAAAAAGAGGCGAGAAAATATCAAACCAGCCGTTATCAGGCCGGGATGCCGCGCACCAATGACGGGGCCCTGCTTTTTTTGCAAACCATGCTTGCCAAGATGAAGCCTGCCAGCCAGTGCGGCAGCCGCATTGCCATTATCTTTAATGGTTCGCCCTTGTCGAATGGCGACTGTGGTTCCGGCGAGAGTGAGATCCGCCGCTGGATTCTTGAAAATGACTGGCTTGATGCAATTGTAATGCTGCCCGACCAGATGTTTTATAATACCGGCATTTACACCTATATCTGGCTGTTGACCAACAACAAACCGGTTTCGCGTAAAGGAAAGGTACGGATCATTGACGCAAGAAAGCAGTTTGATAAAGAGCCAAAGTCATTCGGCAACAAGAGAAACCGAATTCTGGACCGGCACCGGCAGCAGATTGTAGAGTTATACCGCAGCAACGAGACGGATGATCAGCATAATGACCATGTAAAAATATTCAAAACCAAATCTCAACCCTGAAGCAATACCGCAAATCTCTGATCCACGAATGCGTCACCGGTAAACGGCGGATAACAAAGGACGATGTGCAGGGTCAATTATGAGTGAAGAGCAAAAAATTGTTATCATTGCCGGGCCGAATGGCGCGGGCAAGACCACATTCGCCAGGGAATTTCTGGTCAGGGAAGCGGCCTGTCCCTCCTTTGTCAATGCTGATCTTATCGCGGCCGGGCTGTCGCCATTCACCCCTGAGCAAGCAGCATTCAGGGCTGGTCGTCTGATGATCGAAGAAATCAGGGGATATGTTGGGCGTAGGGAAAGTTTTGCCTTTGAAACCACGTTGAGCGGCCGCCTTTACGCACGACATATCCGACAATGGCAGGAGGCTGGATATCGGATCAAGCTAATTTTTCTCAGTCTGCCGAACGTGGAAATTGCGGTGGAGCGGGTTGAGATTCGCGTTGCCCAGGGCGGTCACAATGTGGATGATTCGGTTATCCGTCGCCGGTTTGACAAAGGATGGAATAACTTTCATAATATCTATAAAAATTTGGTCGATGCCTGGGCGCTGTATGACAATTCATACGAAAGCCCACAATTGATTGATGTGGGAGAAAACTGATGACGACAACAAAAAAGACAATTAAAGACCCCGACCTCGCCAGGGTTGAGGCGGCCTTGCTGCGGGCAGGAGCAAGGGCACGTGAAATTGCCAGGCAAACCTGTACCCCGCTTATAATTTACAAGAATGGAAAAATAATGAGGTATAAGATATCCGATAAAGATATATCTTGACAACTGCTGTTTTAACCGGACTTTTGACGTTGAGACAGAGGCCAAGCTGGATATTCAGGAAAGAATCAGGGAGGAAATAGAATGCTCACTGATACTGAAATCAAAATCAAAGGGTTTGAGGTGCTTGTCAATACTTTTGGGAACGTTGAAGCTGAGCGATTTATCGCCCTTATCCAGAGGGAACCATTCGACTACACAAAGTGGCATCAAGATTTGGATGATGAACTGAGTATTGAGGAAATCAGCCGGAAAGCAATGTCTCTGAGGAAGAAAACCTCCGAATAAAACGTTTCTCATATCACAGTGAGCCCCCCGATATTATTCACGGTAAAACTATGTTTGAAGGGCCTGAAAAAAAATTCCAGCGTCATATTGCGGACTATTTCATCCACAAGCATCGGTATGCCGTGCTTGAGCAGAATGAGATCACTGACACGGAATATTATTTTGCCGAGGACCATCTGATCGCCTTTCTCAAGGCGACCCAACAAGAGACCTTTGAAAGCCTGGCGGATTACGGAACTGACGCCAGGGATGAAATTTTCAAAGCTCTGAAGGATGAACTGCGGATTTCTCCCTTATGGCTGATCATCCGGCATGGCCTTGCCGTGCGGGGGCTGGAGTTTAAACTCTATTATCCAAAACCCCGTTCCAGCGAGAGTGTGGCCAACCAGCATTACCGAGAGAACAGAATCACCTTTATCCCCGAACTGATTATCAAGGAAGGCAAACGCCCCGATTTCGGTCTCTTTCTAAACGGTCTCCCCGTTATGACCATGGAGCTGAAGCACGAGAAAAACCAGACCGTGCATGATGCGGTGAAACAATACGCTGACAGGGATCACAGCGATAGAATCTTTCAACTCCCCTTTCTGCATATTGCGGCAGACACCTCCGACGTCATGGTGGCCACTGATCCAAAAGCAGAAAAGAATTTTCGCTGGTATAACACCGGTCTTGAGAACAAGGCTGAAAACGATAATGAATATCCGGTTCAATTCCTCTACCGCGATGTGCTGGCCAAAGAGACGATTCTTGAGACACTGTCCTTTTTTTTGATTTATGTCCCCCAAAAAGAGACCGAACGCGACAAACCGGAAAAGCCTGCATTCACCATTTCCCCCCGCTATCATCAATCACGAATGGTACACAAGGTAGCACAGGATGCCTTGGGGCATTTTACGACACAGGGCAATATTGGCAAGAAATACCTCATCGCCCATTCCGCCGGCTCCGGAAAAACCCTTTCCATCTGTTGGCTGGCGGACCGCTTTCATAGTTTGTATAAGCCCGGCACCAACGAAAAGATGCTGGATATGCTGTTCGTACTCACGGACCGGAAATCATTAGATAAAAATATCCGGGATGAATTTGATAATTTTGCCCACCTGCAAGGAGTGGTCGGCTATGCCAAGAAAGCAAGCAATCTGAAAAAATTCTTAAAAACCGGCCGGTCGATAGTGGTCAGTACTCAGCAAAAATTTAAATGGATTTTAGATGAAATTGAGTACGACCCTGATTTAAAAAAGCTTCGGGTGGCATTTTTAATCGATGAGGCCCATCGCTCTCAGGAAGGGAAAATGGGGGTTGCCATCAGGGTGCCTTTCCTCAATCCCAATTGAAGGCTTTGAACCTGATGAGCAGCAATGTGTCAACTATTACAACGAGATAATAAAGAATGGCGTTTTCAGCTCTGACAATGCCGTAAAAGTAGTGCAGCTCATTGCGGCGGGTAATGACGCGCAACTGCAGTTTACGGTGAATGGTTTACGCAAGAGATTTCAGGATAGGATTGCCAAACTTGATGACCGGAAAAAATTTGTCTATCTGCTGGCCCGGTTTGTAAAAAGCTATCATTTTCTGACCTGTTTTTTTACCTACCCCGAATATATCGGCATCTTCGCCGCTTTTACTGAATATGTTGGCCCGCAGCTCATCAAGCAGGGGTCGGTTTCGGAACTTATGAAGAAGATACGGCAGACAAGTGTGGTCAAGGCCAGTGTGCAGTATAAAGGGGAAGTGGCCATTTCCGGTAAAATAAAACTGAAGAAAGGGCGAAAAGGCGGTGGCGGGCCGCCACCCAAAAAGGTTTCGGTACAGGATATGATAGAAAAGATCAGTAAAAAATTTCAAATCACAGATGAAGAAGCCCTTTACATCAAAGAAGTAACCGAAGAAAAGATGCAGGATGAGGAAATCCGGACCACAATCTTCGCCAACAAGGAAGATATCTATTATCTCGAAAACACCTATGCCGGTCAGGTGAATTATGCAATACAGGGTGCGTATGAAGAGCGGAACCGGTATGAAGAGCTTGCTGATCCCAAATATATTGATACAGGGGCAATTTTTGACACTATGGCATTAACAGTTATTCATCATGGCTTGCAAGCATCAGCGTAACGAATTATGGCAAAAAGGAATATCAAAAATCTGCCTGAACATGAACGGCCGCGAGAAAAGCTCATTGAACGTGGGGCCGTTGCCCTTACAGACCATGAATTGCTTGCCGTACTCATAGGTAAAGGTTCTCGCAGGCACGATGCCATTACTCTTGCCAAAAAAATGATCCCGGTCATTGACGAGAAGGGGGCAAAATTATCGGTTGACGACCTTGTAAAGTTTGACGGCATCGGCAATGCCAAGGCTGCTCTGATTCTGGCTGCCACTGAGTTTTCCCGCCGCCGCATCCGCCCGGAAGGAATCCGCATTGAAACCCCCGCCGATTTGGTCCCATATATCAGGCATTACGTAGACCGAAAACAAGAACACTTTCTCTGCGCTTCGGTTAACGGCGCAAATGAGATTATCAATATACGCGTTGTTTCCATCGGCCTTGTTGACAGAAGTCATGTACACCCGCGAGAGGTGTTTGCCGATCCGCTTATTGATCGTGCATCTGCCGTGATCCTGGCACACAATCATCCAGCCGGTGCGCTAAACCCATCCGAGCAAGACATTGAAACGACACAGCGATTACGGCAGGCCGGGGAAATTATGGGCATAACCATACTGGATCATATCATTTTCAACGGTACGGAATATTTCAGCTTTTTAGAGAATGATATTGAGTTTTAAGGTTCGCCCTGGAACAAGGAAAACAGGGGCGAGACGTTATGTGGCGAGTCTGATTATGTTGTTGGTTTTAGGCGGGTGGGGTGGGACAGCAAAGTTATGCGCCAATCGGGGTGTCGCCTGATTGGTCTCCAAAGTATTTTTTGGTATTTATCAGTTATCGGTGAACTCTATGATCAGGAAAGCAAATATAAAGGATATAAAAGTGATTCATGGTCTTCTTCAGGACTATGGCAAAAAAGGCGAACTTCTTCCCCGTCCCCTGAGTGAACTTTATGACCATTTAAGGGATTTCTCTGTATATGTGGATAATAATGAAGGTGAAGAAAAGGTATTGGGCTGCTGTGCCTTGCAGTTTTGCTGGGAGGATCTTGCAGAAATACGATCCCTTGCAGTACATCCTGAGTATCTGAGGAAGAAAATTGGTTCAAAACTGGCTGAGGCGGCTCTTGCCGAGGCAAAATCCTTTAATATAAAAAAAGTATTTACACTTACCTACAGGCCGGAATTTTTCGAGAAATACGGTTTTGTAAAAATACCCAGATCAGAGCTCCCTCTCAAGATATGGGGAGATTGTTTACTGTGTGTTAAGTTCCCCGACTGCGATGAGATAGCAATGATGAAAGAATTATAATTGGGGGGCTTGGTTTTGATGGTTACGTATAGATTATGTTAAATGGAAGAGGAGGATATTTCCAGACACCCGGTTTTGGAATTATATGTTGAGCGCCGACTCTCAGCCAGTACAGATCGGGATTGAGTTCATGAAGTTTGCCATCATCAGGCGGTCTTGAATGGTTTGTATAGAAATAGGTTGCCTGAAATATGAAAATACCATCCTTTCCTTCACGCGCAACCATATAATTCTTCTTGAACGTGTTTGGCGTAAGGCTGTTTGCTTCTGAAATCTGGTGTAATTCTTCGTCTGTAAACTTCATAAGAATTGACCTTGATACTCCTCTTTCGGAAATACGCATCAAAGCCCTTGATTCGCTGCTTCCTACATACACGGTACTAATACATGGAATTTTTTTCAGATACTGGGCTGCTACAATAGCGGCAGTTCTTCTGCCGCCGGCAGCGACAGAAAGGGCATAGTACTCAAAAAATTTTTTTTGTATGTCCTCTGCGTATTTATCTCCCTTTTCATACAGATCCTTTGATATGTAGCGAAGACTTTGAGCCATGTCTTCGGCTGCATCTGCAATCGGCCAGTCAATTTTTACATGAAAATGGGAAAGATTGTAGCGGTCTCTTTTCTTAATACCCGGAGTTCTTTGAATAAGAAGGGCGTAATCGACTGGAAGAAGACTTTTAATAAAGTCATAAAAATGAACGGAGTCGAGGTATTTCTGATTTCTGTCAAAGTCGTCTGAAAGTCGAAGTGTTTTGGAATGCAAAAGATTTGTTTTGGTGGTTTTGTTTAAATCGAAAAACCTTATGTACTTCTTGTGAGTAGCGGAAATTGTATCTTCAAGAAAAATTACCAGAAAAGCATTCTGACATTCATATTCCACGTCAGGAATACGGGCACGGGGTTTAAGCTCACGCTTTTCAACAAAAGGGTAAGGGATGTTTTTACTTAGAAAATTTTTATAGGAATCTATAAGAGCATAACTGATCATGAACTGGTCAAGATCGTCTCTCAATAGTTCGTAAAAGGAACGTCGTAATTTATTTGTCTGACTGAGCGCTTCTCTTACAGTCCAGAATGCCAATTTTTTCTCCTTCCCTGATTACACTAACAAGCAAGGTCTTATTATCATTGTTTTAGCTAATCGTCAACAACTACAATTTTTTCAGTTTCCATTAATTTTTTCTATCCATCTATATAGATTTTTTTTATAACGAAAAGTTATAAATATTAATACAATGCATATGACAAGAATAAGCGCAAACATTTTATAGCTATGTTCAATAAGCAGTGAGCCTTGAAGGCTTAACATAAATGTTCCGGGCATACGTCCGATAGAAGAGAGGATCATGAAAAGCTTGATTGGAATAGCGCTGAATCCGAGGAAAAAACAAAGAGAGTCTTTGGGAAAGCCGGGAAAAACAAATAAAATAAAAACAGCTATAACGCCCTGATGTTTTATGATGGTATCGAATTTCTTTAGCTGCCTGGCTGGAATAAGTTTCCTGACATAACGTTCTCCTAAAAATCGTCCGATTAAAAAATTTATCCATGATCCTATAGTAAGACCAATGCTTGAATATATAAACCCCCTGGTTGTTCCGAAAAGATATCCTCCAATAAAGCCGCTTGCTTCACCGGGAACGGGTGCGAACAAAACTTGTAAGACCTGAACTATAATGAAAATCGCAGGCGCTCCTATTCCATTTCCATAGGAGGTTATAAACCCTTCGATTTTTTCTTTATCGGTAACAAGATGGTAATATTTAGTGATATATTTGAATAAAGGTTCGCTGTATATGTATCCAGCCAAAGCAAAGACACATACAGCAGCAAGAAATAGAATTATATATTTGCAGGTAGAAGGTTTAAGGGGCATAAATTTTATATATTATTGTAACGGGTGCAATACAAAAAAGTGACATTTTTTTAGATAAAGGATGTTTTTCATCTAACATACTGATTTAATGTCGAATTATGAAGTTTTATCCTTGTTCTTTTTGGCAGTGCCTATACTTTAAACTCGATTAGCCGTTTCTCAAGATCAAATTTGTCACGTTCCTTCGACATTCATAATTCCCTGTTCGACATTCGACATTCAAAAAACGCCCTTTACTATCTTATTAATTACTTTTTTGTATTGCACCCTTTTGTAACTACTCAGCCTTCAGCCTACTCACTTCAGTATCATTGAGAGCGACTACGGCGGGCAATGACTTGCCTTCGAGCAACGTTAGAAAAGCACCTCCGCCTGTTGATATATATGTTATCATATCACTTATGCCAGTCTTGTGTAAAACAACATCTGTATCGCCGCCTCCGACAATTGTCATTGCATAAGATTCAGCCACATTGTTTGCCATGTTAATTGTGCCTCTGCTGAAAGCATCCATTTCAAAAACACCCATCGGGCCATTCCAGATTATTGTTTTTGCATCTTGCAGAACTTCAGAATAAAGCAAAGAAGTTGCAGGACCTATATCCAGTGCCATCCACTCGGAAGGTATCTCCTGTATAGGTACAACCTTTACATCAGCTTTTGCATCAAACTGGCTGGCCACTTTTGCATCAACTGGAAGGTAAAATTTTATTTTATTTTTCGCTGCTTTTTTTATTATTGATCCGGCCACATCAACAAGCTTTTCTTCAACCTTTGACTTGCCAATACTGCAACCCGTGCTTTTTAGAAAAGTATTGGCCATGGCTCCTCCGATTATAATCTTGTCAACATGTTTAAGCATGTTTTCTAAAGCCCCCAGCTTGCTTGATACCTTCAAGCCTCCTATAATAGCAACAAGGGGACGTTTGGGATCGGCCATCGCTTTTTCGAAATAATCAAGCTCTTTTTGAAGTAAAAAACCTGCAACAGATAAAGGTGCATATTTAGTTATTGCTACAACAGAAGCATTGAAACGGTGAGATACAGCAAAGGCATCATTAACATAAACATCGCAGAGCTTCGCCAGTTTTTTTGCAAATTCATCATCATTTTTTTGTTCTTCAGGGTAGAAACGCAGATTTTCAAGAAGTAAAATATTGCCCGTATTCATTTTTGATACAATTGTTTCTACATCAGGGCCAATACAGTCAGTAGCCATTATGACCTCTTTATCAAGACGCCTGGCCAGACGCCTGGCAACAGGAGCAAGACTGAGTTCAGGTACGACCTTACCCCTTGGCCTGCCCATATGAGAAGCTATAATCAATATAGCATTATGGTCTAATGCATATTTCAAAGTAGGCAGGACAGCACGTATGCGTGTATCATCAACAATATTCTGATCCTCATCCATTGGGACGTTAAAATCAACCCTGATCAGAAGCTTCTTGCCTGAAATTGCCGTATCTTTAATAGATCTCATGAATTGGTTCCTCCTGATTTCTAACCCGGACAAGCCGGAAGCAAATTGAATATTGAAGACCAAAGCAATTGAATATTGAATATTGTCAATTGAATATTGAAGGAATTCTGTTAATTTATAAAAAAATAGAGCGAAGCGATACCACAAATTTTCAATTTTCAATTTTCAATTTTTTTAAGCCTGCGCTTGATGTCTTTCTTTTTGGACCATCTTTCCAGAAAGCCTATCATTTTGGACTCATAGGCCCTGTCAATAAATTCATCTTTAACTTTTAATCCACCCGGTCCCTGCATTGCTGATTTTAAGCACTCTGTTTTATGGGAACAGTGAACACAGGATTCCGGACTAACTCTAAGTCCGTTCTCTTTTTTGGGGAAAACAGAATCAATCACACCAAAACATTGCGGATATTTTTTTTTATTCATCTATTTCCTGTTTGAGATCGCGGCTCATCAACCTGCGTGCAGCCTCTTCAGGTAAGACATCGTTATAAAGAATATGATAAATTTCCTGGCAGATAGGCATTTCAACACCTATCTTTCTCGACAAGTTATAAATGGACTTGGCTGTTTTTACTCCTTCTGCGACCATGCGCATTTCAGAAAGGATTTCGTTTAACTTATTTCCTTCCCCAATTTTTTTGCCCACGGTGTAATTGCGGCTTAAATCTCCGGTGCAGGTTAAAATTAAATCACCAATACCTGCAAGCCCTGAAAAAGTATGGGTGCTTGCGCCTAACTTTAATCCAAGTCGCCTCATCTCTGCGAGTCCTCTTGTTATTAGAGCTGCCCTTGTATTTAATCCAAAATCAAGTCCATCTATTATTCCTGCTGCAATGGCGATAACATTTTTTACGGAACCGCCTAATTCAACGCCGATTAAATCATCGGTAGTATAAACCCTGAAGAACTCTGTGGAAAAAACATGCTGTACAAATTCAGCAACATTCTTGTCTTTTGAGGCCACAGTGACCAGAGTCGGCACCTTATTTGTGACTTCTTTGGCAAAGCTGGGCCCTGAAAGCACTGCAAGTTTGTCGTCTGAGATTTCAGGAAGAGCTTCTTTCAGTACGCCGGACATTGTTAAATGGGTTTTATTTTCAATCCCCTTGGAGGCTGATACTATAATTGTATCCTTTGAGATTAAACCTGTAATTTTGCCGGCCATTTCCCTCATAAGATGTGACGGGACAACAATTATCAGCAAGTCTTTATCTGAGGCAACAGAGGACAGATCATTTGATGAAAATATATTTGAAGAAAGAGTAAAACCCGGAAGAAAAATTTTGTTTTCTCTATATTTTTCAATCTGGTCTTTAACTTCCTTTTCAAATACCCATAAATCAACTTTAAAACTTTTCAGGCCAAGATGATTTGCAATAGCTGTACCCCAGCTTCCTGCCCCCACAACACCTATTTTGATGGAATTTATATCTATGTTATTTTTCATAATAATATTTTATTCGTAATTATTTAGGTAGATAGGTTGAAGGCTGAAGCCTGAAGTATATCAATCATCTCGCAACGCTCGAATTAAACCATTCAAGACCTTTTGCACATGAAGCCAAAGCAGGGTGCGATACAAAAAAGTGACATAGAACAAAACGTGACCATTTCGGCGCCAAGAAGCACCAATTGAATGATGAATGTCGAACAGGGAATATTGAATATCGAAGTGTGGATGTTTCTTTTAAATTATTAAGTACCTTCCTTCGTAATTCGACATTCCTTGTTCGACATTCGACATTAAGCTAATTAGACGCGTTCAACGATTACTTGATATAATTTATATCACTTTTTTGTATTGCACCCGCCAAAGCACTTTGACAAACTTAGCTGATTACCTTCAACCTTCAGCCTAATTTACCTTCTACCTATCCACCTGTAGTTACTTTTTCTTTCTCAATTAGCCCAACAGCACCCACAACTTTTTCACCTTTAGACATATTGATGAGTTTTACACCCTGAGTGTTGCGGCTGATAACTGATATGCCCTTAATATGCATGCGTATGATCTTGCCTGTATTCGTCATTAGCATAAGATCATCCACTTCCTCTACGAGCATTATTGAAACAACCTGTCCGTTACGCTCGCTGGTTTTTATTGTAATTACTCCCTTGCCGCCGCGTTTTTGAACAGGATACTCGTCAATAGATGTTCTTTTTCCATATCCGTTTTCCGTTACAGAAAACAAGGTTTGACCATGGCTTAAAACTTCCATGCCTACGATATAATCCCCGGCAGCAAGGCGCATTCCGCGAACACCTCTTGCAACACGTCCTAACGGGCGTGCATCTGACTCATGAAAGCGAATCGACTTGCCATTCGCAGAACACAAAAAGATATTCATTGTGCCATCGGTCATCCTCGTTCCAATCAATTCGTCACCAGGGGACAGATTAAGTGCAATTATACCTCCGGTTCTGGGGTGGCTGTAAGCCATAATATCTGTTTTTTTAATCAGTCCGTTTTTCGTTGCCATAAAAACATGGGAGCCGGGTTCAAATGACTTTACAGCAAGTACAGTGGCGAGCTTTTCGTCCTTTTCAAAGTTAAGAAGATTGACAATTGCCTTACCGCGACTAATACGGCCATGCTGAGGAATTTCATAAACTTTACACCAGTAAACTTTCCCCATATTCGTGAAAAACAGGAAGGTATGGTGTGTTGAAGCAACAAAGAGATGTTTAACAAAATCTTCTTCCTTTATCGCCATGGCGGTTTTTCCTTTGCCGCCACGGTGCTGGCTCTGATAAACTGTAATCGGAGTTCTTTTTATGTAACCGCTGTTTGAAATGGTGACCACCATGTCTTCCTCAACTATCATGTCTTCTATAGTAATTTCTTTGGTGGATGCTACTATTTCCGTGCGGCGCTGATCCCCGAAATCATTTTGTATTTGTGTCAGCTCGTTTTTTATAATACTTTCAACAATTCGTTCACTGGATAGTATTTCTTTAAATCTGGAGATGTCTTTAAGAATGTTTTTATATTCTTCTAATATCTTTTCCTGCTCAAGTCCGGTAAGCTTCTGCAGGCGCATATCAAGTATTGCCTGTGCCTGAATTTCGGTTAATTCAAATTTTTTAACAAGGCGTATTTTTGCTTCCGCGGGTGATTTTGATTCCTTTATCAGGGAAATGACATCATCAAGATTTTCGAGCGCAATTTTCAAACCTTCAAGAATATGGGCGCGTTCTTCAGCCTTTTTTAAATCAAACCTGGTACGCCGAATAATTATTTCTTTGCGGTGGAGAATGAAATGCTCAAGGATTTCTTTAAAAGAGAGAAGCTCGGGACGGTTGTTTACTACAGCAAGAAGGATAATTCCAAAACTGGTCTCGAGCCTGGTATGTTTATAAAGTTGATTGATGACTACTTCTGCAATAGAGTCTTTTTTAAGACGAATAACTATTCTCATTCCTTGTCTGTCAGATTCATCTCTTACAAATTTTATGCCTTCAATCTGCTTATTTTTTATCAAATGTGCTGTGTTTTCTATGAGTTTTGCTTTATTAACCTGATAGGGCAGTTCTGTAATTATGATACTTTCTTTCTGCGTACTTTTATTTTTTTCAACCGCGGCCCTGCCTCGCATTCGGATTATGCCTCTACCGGTATTGTATGCGTCATATATCCCATTGGTTCCGTAAATAATGCCGGCAGTGGGAAGGTCAGGACCTGGTACGAATTTCATGATTTCCTGTATTGTAAGGTCAGGGTTGTCAATAATGGCTTTTATTGCTTCAATGATCTCGGTAAGGTTATGAGGAGGGATGTTAGTCGCCATGCCGACTGCTATGCCTGATGATCCGTTAACTAAGAGATTCGGAAATTTTGATGGAAGAACAGTTGGCTCTGTTAAAGATTCATCATAGTTCGCAGCAAAATCAACAGTTTCCTTCTCCAGATCCTCTAACATCTGATGTGCAAGTCGCATCATCCTGATTTCAGTATATCTCATCGCGGCAGGAGGATCTCCATCTATAGATCCAAAATTACCCTGTCCGTCTATTAGTGGATATCTAAGAGAAAAATTTTGTGCCATGCGAACAATAGTGTCATAAACGGCGGTGTCTCCATGCGGGTGATATTTACCTATGACATCACCAACGATACGGGCAGACTTTTTATATGGTTTATTCCAGTCGTTTTTCAACTCGCGCATGGCAAATAGAGAGCGACGATGTACAGGTTTCAGCCCATCACGCACATCAGGAAGTGCTCGGCCTATAATAACACTCATGGCATAATCGAGATAAGATTTTTTCATCTCGCTTTCGATGCTTATCTCGGGCAGTTTTTCTGTTTCCATTCTATATTCACCTAAAAATTCAGGGTTCATGGTTCATGGTTCATGGTTCATGGTTCATAGTTACAAAACTATTTTCTTATGGGCTCAATCATTTTTTGATAGCTGGAATGATAAATATCCGTTAATGTCAAGAATGCTGTCACAACAAGCGGACCATAAATTATGCCCAGGATTCCGAATAATTTCAACCCTCCAATTATGGAAAAAAATACTAAGAGCGTATGCATTTTAACGCGTTCGCCAACCAGCTTGGGTTTGAAAACATATTCAATTGTACCGGACAGAATTAAATAAAATATAATAAAAAATATGCCCGCGGCAACCCTTCCTGTTAAAAAAAGATAGACAGTTGCAGGAATAAATACAACTCCAATTCCGATAATCGGGAGAAATGCGAGCAGAGCCATAATTACACCCCACATAAAAGGCGATTTTAAACCGAACATCATAAAAACAAAACCACCTAATGTCCCCTGAATCAAACCGCCCAGCCCATTGCCGATTAGAATGGCTCCAGCCATATCCTTAAACTTTTGAAACAGTTTTTCATTTTGTTCTTTTGGCAGAGGAGAAAGACCAATTATGAACGATACGATTTTATTTCCGTCAATAAACAGAAAATAGATTATAAGCAGCATGAAAAAGAAGTTTATTAATAATTTAAACACATTTGAAGCTATAGCGCTGGCTTGCTCGTACAGGAATAGGCCGACGACTTTGCCCAGTTCGGAAATCGCTTTGTTGAGTTCTTCTCCAGTGAGCTTAATGTTGAAGTTTGATAGTATATTGTTTGCACTTTCCAGAACTCTGCTGCTTTCAAGAATGCTTTTAATCTGTTTGCCTAATACAGCGCTTTTTGCTGTAAGATACAGTTCGTAAGCCTCATTAGATAAAATACCCACAAAAAAGACTATAGGAACAAACAGGACAATAAATATAAGGATACAGGTTAAAAATGATGCAAAAGGAGGGTTTATTTTATTTTTAACTTGTATAAATTTGTAAACAGGGTTGAAAATACCTGTAACAACGGAAGCGAGAACAATAATTGATATGAATGGCCAGAAGAGCCAGCCTATCATGAACGTTGAAACAAGAAAAATGGCAAGAAAAAACCACAGAATAATATCACGGGGAGTTTTATTCTGCATAGCACCTCCAGTTCCCCCTCACTCATCACTCAGCGGGGAGGGCAAGGGGCACAATTGCGGAATGGCTTTAAAAGAAGAGCCATGGGCTGTTATACGAGACCTTTGCAAAACGCCTCCTTTTGCCCAATTTCTGCGTCAGGCTCAAATTTTAAGCCTCGAAATACTCAATGTATTCCTGCATTTAAAATTTTCGCCTTCCTTGAACTTGAACAAAATTGAACATTTTTCAAAGGTCTCTATACGAAAGGTATATAGACTTGAAGGACTGGCTCTTTACCTGCCGACAAAAATGCCGGCCGTTAATAAAAGAAGGAATTCATATATAAATACAGCAGGATAGCTGTCGCCGAATAGAGCATAAGTAATTCCGCCGCCTATAACTGCAGGTACACCAAAAAAAACCAAGATTCCCAATTTCCTGCTTATATCCATTTTTTATAAACCTCCTGTTAAAAAAGTCCGCCTGAATGGCACTAAGTTCATGTAAAACCAGTATGTTAAATTTAAATCAATATGATTGAAATCATTTAAACTATTTTTATATCAATAAATCATAATCAAGTAAAGAGAAAACATATAAATTGATTATTTTTTACCATATAAAATGCGCTTGAGTTCACGACAAGTAAAGTGTGGTTCATCATCTCTCAGGTAGGGAAGCAGAATTTTTTTCCGGCGGAGTAAATCTCTCGAAATTTCAGCAGAAATCATATCTGGTTTATAAAGTGCGGCTTTGGCGATTTGTTTACCAAAAGGATTAATTATTTCGCTTCCTCCCCAGAACCGATAAGGATCATCCTCATCTTTTTCCGTATTTTTCACGCTCTCTCTTTTTTCAAAATAACGTTCAATACCGACACGGTTTACACATATATTGTAAATTCCAAATACGCGCGAATAGAATCTATTTATGATTTCCCAGCTTTCAATATTGTTGAATTCGCTTCCCATAGAACCTTGGGATGAGTTTAAAATAGTTATAAATATGTCTGCTTTCTGGCATATTCCAAGATAAGGCAGGGCAGGGTGCCACATGTCGTTACAAATAAAAACGGATAAATTATAGCCAAGCAACCTGAATGTTGATACTCGTTTCCCATTAGAAAAATATTTTCTTTCTTCAAATACTCCATGGTTTGGTAAATTTAACTTGCGGTATGCAAATAGAACTTCTCCATCGACAGCAATAAGCGCAGAGTTATAAAAATTCATAGATTTGGACTCTTCAATAAAACCGACTATTGCTGCTGTTCCTTTTGTTGCGAGCGCTAGTTTTTTTATTTCTTTAGACTCTATTTTAAGAGCCACTTCATGATATTTTTCTCCAACAAAATATCCTGTCAGCGCCAATTCCGGGAATACAATCAGATCAGTTTTTTTTTCTTTGGCATGATGGATTTTTGAAATTGTATCTTCAAGGTTTGCCTTAATATCAAGCAATATAGGATCGGTCTGATAAGTAGCGACTTTCATTTGCTGAGCACCTTTTAATTTTGAAAAATATTATCAAGTGGCTGAAATATTAAACAGCTAATCAAATAGATAATTAGCGAAGAATAGTCAATACTCAGGTTTAAATCAGTTAAAAATCCAAAAGCATGCCTCATTTGATGATTGTTTGCGAGGATGAGGGCGAGATTAAACAGGCACAAAAGTCTGATCCCCGCATTACCCACTTTGGCGCCAACACCACTACTACAACTACCACCAATAAAGGGGAATGCAGTTAAAAAAACAGGGACTGCTTGATGAATAAAGCAACAAAAGCACCAGTGTCCCGAAGCTAAGCGCGTGTGAAATTATAGTGTATTACCCTTCCGAGATGTTTTTTTGTGTTTGTTTTCTTTTTTTGCCAGTCGCACAGTTTCGGCGAATATAAGTATGTTGGATGCCAAAGCATATTGGCACAGCCTGTAATCGCTTGCCAGGACGTCTCTGGCCATGTCAAGAAGGTTCTCCAGAACATATTTTTTGTTATCCAGTTCAATGACTTTGCTGTCAGTTTTAGCATTGAAGTTATAAATCTTGCCTGATTCAGATATTTGCCCCTGGGTTTCCGGTGATGAAGTTTCTTTATCGGCTAATAAGCGCCGACCTAAAGCAAGAAATTCTTCGTAGGTGTAGCCGGCGGCTGTGGAGATGGCAACCTGGGTTTCCGGTACCGCCTTTCGATTTCCTTTGATTACTTGACTTAGGGTTCGGCAAAAAATAACTTGTTAGAATTTGCGCCCAAATTTGCTGTAGATTTAATTGATCTGATTGAGCAAAACCGCAGGAATAGCAAGCTATTTCGAGGACTTTTGCGATTGAAGATCAATTAAAGGTACTGTGAAGTTGGGATGCAAAAATGACAAGTTATTTTTTGCCGAACCCTTATACAAGATTCAGATTTTCCGGAACCTACAGCAAGATAATTTTGGGCGCCATGACCTTTTTTCTTAACAAACCACTGCTCGTGCCAAGATAAATCCGAAACCTTGGAATTGGGAGAAATTCCATGAAATTGGTTATCGTTACCCAGTGGGTGAGAGCTGTAAAGACTCAAGTCCCACCTAACTAAAGTTTAGCCAACAGGTTAGTAGTGAAGTCTGCGGGCAAAACCAGAACGGGAAACCGGAATGGAAGTCCGAAGCCAGACGGAACAAGGTTACAGGCTCTGTATTGAGCCCCGAAAAATGTATAGTTGTGGACATTGGATAAGCTTCCGAGAAATCGGCAGCAAAAGCCGACGCTTTGTAGTGAGCGGAAGGCAGCAGTCCTGAATACGCTATGGCAAGTATTCAGGACACCACCGGGGTCTTAGACCAGGGCATGTGTTTAAAGGGGTAGCTCGGGAACTTGGGAGATCCAAATGTTTCCTTGCGTAAAAGAACGGTATAGGGAAATCCGGCTATAGGCGAAATCCCGGCATTGATGAGGAAAGTCCAGCCTGTCAGTGAGTTCTGCGGTTGACGCAGAAGACACAAACACAAAGACGGACGATACAAGGTATCGGGTGCGGACAGCGACGAGCGAACAAACCCGGGATGGACATTTGGAAGTCTTAGCGGATCATAATACCGAGGTTCAGCGATAGATAGCTGAACGAGAAGGTGGGGAAGTGAAACTTTAGCGACCCACTGCAGGGAAGGTGAAGCAGGGTATAACGTTTTTCCGGAAGGAACTATGGGAGATACACAGAAATCACAAACCATATCAACAGAAAACCAGGGAATTGAGTCGCAGGAAGCTTGCGATACCAGTCTGGTTTCAGGAAATCCGGCAAATGACAAGCCCCCAATAATGGCTTCGTACAAGTTTTACCGTGTTATGGAATTTGGAAAAAATGTTTTCTATCCAACGTTGGGAATTATCCCTCTGAGCCTGCTGGTCAGTCTTGCTGTAGTCTTTATTCTGTTCCTTTCCGGTGCATACAAAAATGAATCGAGCCTCCTTAATGTGAAAGAGATAAAGAGTGTCGTTAAGGGGATCAGCTTCAGTTTTCTATTATTCGCTGTCATCCTGGTCTTTGGAAAAATCAATTTGTCACGGTATGTATTTCTGTTTTCATATGTCAGCTCCCTGTTGCTTGTTGTGATTGAAAGATGTATTCTTTACCATATCTTCCCATCAACAAAGGCCGATAAAGGCTGGAACAGGAGAATCCTTATTTATGGCGCGGGTGAATTAGGATCGGCATTGTTCCGGGCAATTGCCAATTCTCCCAAGTTGGGCATCCTTCCGGTAGGCTTTATTGACGACAATCCTGACAAGGCCGATATTATCCACCGTTCAAGCAGCTTCAGCAGCACATCATGCACACTTTCGGTTTTGGGCACGGGGGATGACATCGGAGCATTGATAAAACAGTATAGTATCGATGAGATCTGCGTGGCTATTTCTAACATCAATAATGAAACCTGCATGAAAATCCTGAAACGGCTCAGAAAGAAAAACATTAAGACGTCGTTTGTTCCCAACCTGTACAAGGTTTTTGTCCACAGGGTTAATATAAAGCATATCGGTCAGATACCGATAGTCGAGGAAGATGAAGGAAAAGTTGGAAAAGCGTATCTCACCATAAAGAGATGTTCGGATATCTTGATGTTGATAATACTTATGATCTTGTTTTTCCCTGTTTTCTTGGTTGTTTCAGTGGCGATAAAAATGGATTCAAAAGGAGCTGTTTTTTTTAAGCACAAACGGGTTGGTATTAACGGCAAATTGTTTGAGATATACAAGTTCCGCTCCATGACTATTGAATCGGATCCATATGCTGTAAACCCGACGGATCAGAATGATGCAAGAGTGACCAGGGTAGGTAGGTTTCTGCGGAAAACGAGTCTCGACGAGTTGCCGCAATTGTTCAATGTCCTTAAGGGAGATATGTCTTTTGTGGGCCCCAGGCCGGAAATGCCGTTTATTGTTGACTCGTACAACGAGATACATAGAGAAAGGTTGAAAGTGTTACCAGGCATCACCGGGCTGTGGCAGTTGAGCGGTGATCGCAAAAACGCCATCCATGAAAACATGGATTATGACCTGTTCTATCTCAGGAATATGTCTTTTTCTCTTGATATTGCGATATTGATTGAGACTTTGATTTTTGCTTTTAGGGGCGTGTGATCCGCACCCCAGAGGAATAGCCTTCGGATTCCACGGGGCAGGGATTACGCAGATTATAAAAAAAGCAATTAAAAGAAAAAGCAAAAAAGAATCAATGGCTCACGCCCCAGTTAAATAGTCTTCGAATTGAACGGGGTAAACAAAGGCGCCCCAGTACGATTTTCCGAACCTACGGGGTAAACAAAGACGCAAAGATAATAAATGCTGGGATGAATCCATTCGGGATGAGTGAGATGCAAAATGGGGAAAGATTCCGGAAAAGCAATTCTAATTGACAGGATTTAGAAATAATCGTAGATTATTAATTACTATGAGTTGGGATATATCTTTAATTCGCCTCAATGTTTAAGGAACAGGGGGGCATTTCATTCCGGAAAGCGAGAAAGTCAATTTATGACAAGGATAGTAGATAATGGGACATCACGATATTTTTTTTAAACATACCTTTTCAATCAAAGAGCATGCAGTTGATTTTGCAAGCCATGTTCTTCCTGCTGAAATAAACGCAAAGCTTGATTATTCAACCATCTGTTTGGAAAATACTTCCTATGTGGATAAAGAACTGTCTGAACATTTTTCAGATACGGTATATTCATGTTCTTATGAACAGTCAAAAATAAAGATTGCTCTTTTGTTTGAACATAAAAGTTGGCCTGATAATAATTTACCATACCAGTTAAACAGATATATGATCAAGATGTTGGAATATAATATCAAACAAAAAGAAGCTTTTGTTCCGGTTATTCCCATTGTTTTATATCACGGCAAAGAAAACTGGAAGCCTGGCAGCCTTAAATCATGTTTTAAGGATTTACCGGAAGAGATAGCTCCATTTATTCCTGATTTTAAATATATTTTTGTAGATTTGTCTCATTATACGGATGGGGAAATTGCAGACAGAATATTTACTTTGGCATCTTTAAAAATCAGCTTGTTGATATTAAAAAATATTTTTCATGCTGAAAAACTGGAAAAAGAATTAAGGAATTTTTTCGAAATAGGCAGAATCTATTTTCAAGAAGAAAAGGGTTTAAAATTTCTTGAATCCATCATAAGATATATATTTCAGGTAACAGAAATTAAAACATTAAGGGTTGTAGAGGCAATCAAACCTGTAACACCAAAAGGAGGTGATCTTGCCATGACTACTGCTGAAAAACTCAGACAGGAAGGGAAGCGTGAAGGGAAGCGTGAAGGGAAGCGTGAAGGGAAGCGTGAAGGGAAGCGTGAAGGAAGTTACAATACATTATATTCTGTAATACAAATCATGAGAAAGAACGGGATTGCAGATGAGAATATAGCAAAAATGATGAATCTGGATATTTATATTGTAAAAAAGGTTCTCAATAGAGAAGAAATTGAAATTCCGTTGAATCTTTTAGGCGGGGAGTTCGGAGCAAGCACACAAGGGGCATAGTCTTTATTCCTGGCAGATATACATATTGGAAAATGCTCAAAAGAAATCGGCTGACACTTTGATTTTTTTCAAAAACTTTGCACAACGATGTCTTCAGACCCCTTCGGGGGTCTTCATCAAACCACGTCCTATGGGCGTGGTAGGTGATTGCTGAAAAGCATATTGTACGATCTGATAAATTAGTGTATAAGATGAAGATTATGGAACAAATCAATCAAGACTATGACAGTCCATGGAAGGATATTCTTGAGACCTACTTTGAGCAGGGAGCATGGAGCTAGAAGCATGGAGCACAGACATCCGACATCTGATCTCCGACATTTTATTTCACGCCAGGTTCTTTTAAATAATGAAAAACAGGTTGTTTGCCATAGGCTCTCTTGCCATCTTCATCCTGATAGATTTTGCGACAATTGCTTTTTCTATTATGGTTTCGTACAAGTTTTACCGTGCTATGGAATTTGGGTAGTCCCTACAAAACAGTGCAGGTTAATAATTTCAGGAAGTTACATATCACAGCTTCTGGCAGCACGTGGCGTAAAATCAGGCATTTACAAGGCAATACAGGGCGGTATTTCCAAACCTGCATTGCTTTGTATGGACTACCGAATTATGGAATTGAGGAATTGAGGAATTGAGGAATTGAGGAATTGAGGAATTGAGGAATTGACGGTCCGCAGATTACACGGATTAAGCGGGATTGTTCCTTCATGAACAAAGCCATTGATAAGATAGTTTTTTCAGGGATTATTTTTGTGCTTGTTTTTACCCAGCTTGCATTTGGCGGGGTGCATGTTTGGGCGTATTGCGTATTTGAGATAATTGTTGTTATTCTGTTTTTACTGTTTTTTATTAATCAGGTTGTCAGTCAATACAGAATCAGCAAAGAGTCGGGGAAGAATGCAGATATTGTGCTTCAATGGGTTGTATCTCCGCTGAATATTTTTATTATATTAATTATTTCTTTAATCATTATCCAACTCATACCCCTTCCTTCTTTCATGGTAAAATTTATTTCCCCGCTCACATTTGAGGTAAAAAAATATGCTTACGAAATAACGCATATCTCAAGTGATGACTCCATCGCCTGGATGAACCTTTCTCATTATAATTTTGGGCTACCAACTTAAAGCGGGACACTTTTGATCCTCTATTTTGATTATCTTGGAACAACAATCGTGCAAGATTGTCGTAACGAGGCAAAATAGTTGGATAATAACGTCTTTAATTTCTCAAATTTTGGCTATATCTAACTTATTGAATTTACAAGGTGTCCCGCCTTACGTTGGTAGCCTAATTTTGCAACATACAATGAGCTGATTAAACTGCTGGTTTATTTTGCGCTATATTTTATGGTGATAAATTCAGTTAAGGACCAAAAAAGAATCAACATATTGATTTATGTGTTTGTCGGCATGGGTCTTTTTCAGGTTATCTATGGCATCGTGCAGACATACAGCGGTTCCCAGAAGATCTGGTGGTGGACAAATAATTATTATAAGGGTTGGGTGACAGGGACATATATAAACAGAAACCATCTGGCCGGCTTTCTGGAGATGCTGCTGCCGATCTGTTTTGGATTTGTTATCGCTAATGTTAAGAAAACAAGAAGCAGGCAAAGATATCAGGAAGATAGTATTTCAAGATTAAAGAAATTCAGAAACTGGTTTTTCACAGGAGATGAGAAGCCAAAGATAGTTCTGTTTTTTTTTATGGGGATTGTTCTGGGGTTAGGCCTTCTGTTGGCTGGATCAAGAGGAGGTATCATATCTTTTGGGATATCCATGTTTTTTATGATATTTTTGTTTGCATTCAAAAAAAGTTACAGAAAATATGGGCTAATTGCGGCCTTTCTGTGCATGCTGATTCTTGCTTATGGTCTGCATATAGGCATAGAGAAAACCCTTGATCGTTTTGAACATATTGGTCATTTATACAACAGGTTCGAAATAAGCAAGTCTGTTGTTCCAATGATTAAAGACTTTGCTGTATTCGGAACAGGCTGGGGAAACTTTATATATATGTATCCCAGATATGCCCTGCCTCAGTATTCAGATCGTCTTATTTTAGGTAATGCTCATAATGACTGGCTGGAAATGACATCTGAATCAGGAATGGTTGGAGCCCTCATTTTTTTTGGCGCTCTTATAACATTTTTAGTCAAATCTATAAGATTGTGGTTTAGAAGGAAAGACAGCTTTGCAATTGGATTAGGTGTTGGAGTAATATTTGCTGTTATTTCAATAAGCATTCACAGTTTTTTTGATTTTAATTTGCACATTCCTGCTAATCCAATGGCCTTGTCTATAATACTGGCAGTTGGGTTTTTGTCTTTGCACATTGATAGACATTCAAATTATGATAGATTTTTCTTTAAAACAAAATCGGTTTCCTTAAAAGGCCGCTTTCCGTTAATTGTAATAGTTATCTTTGTTATTTTGTCCGGATTCTTTATGTTAAAAAAGATTACCGGACATTTTGCAGCCGAAGCATATTGCTCCACTGAATTGAACTCCACCTTAAACAGAGATAAAAATCCGCCTGTAGAAGATATAAGAAAAGCAATAGAATATGATCCTTCGAATGCTGAATATTATTATAACCTGGCGCATTACTATATGAGATTGCCGTTTGAAAGCGATGATTCGCGGATCGAGCATAATGAAGAAATCATAAAAAGTCTGGAGAAGGCTGTATCGTTAAATCCTGTTAATGGAATATACTGGTATGATCTTGGTGTGGGTTATTCGTATAGGGATTATGATGGCAGCGCATATTATAGTGAATGGCTGCCCAGGGCGGATAAGGCGTTTCAGATGGCGGAATATTTGCGGCCTCATGATTCTTTGATCAAGAAAAAAGATAAGCGATAAAAGATTAATTAGCCGCAAAAAGGCGCAAAATACGCAAAGATGAAAAGATTAATTAGCCGCAGATTATAAAAAGCAGTTTTGGGTTTTAAGTTTTGAATGAGAAAACCAGAGGGGTCGCGTCTACACTCTTGACAAAACAGCAATTGAAAAGCAATTTTGGATTTTTAATTGGAAGGAAAAAAGGGCATCTTTCATATAATCTCAAAAGTAGTTTACACTTTTTTAAAAAAGAACAATCTCACGCAAAGGCGCAAAGGCGCAAAGTTCTTCCGGCAATTTCCGGCCTGAATCAATTTAACTATTGGCATTTACAGTATTTAGTAAGACAGTGAATTACTAAAGCTTTTCTTTATTTCCTTTCTTTGCGCCTTTGCGCCTTTGCGTGAGGTTCTTCAAAAGTGTAAACCGATAAATGAAGGATGGCGAAAGAAGCAAACTTTAATCAATGGAAAATTGAGCAGTATGGGTTGCTATGGCCAAACGGTCTGCATTTGAAAATGCGAACATGGTTATTGTTTTTGAAAAACGAGGCCTAATAACATCAAAGATTAAAGATGAGTTGCTGAAGGAACTCGAAGAAGAATGTAAAATGATTTCAGGTTTTATCCGCAGCCTAAAGAAGTAATGTCAATTGTCGCCATTTCATGCTTTTTTGCTCCACGTTCCTTAGCTACAGCTACAATAGCGTCTACAGATGAATTATACTCAATTCTTTGTTTCCGCATACATTCTCCTATTTCATGACAAGTTCTTTTAAAATAATGAAAAACAGGTTGTTTGCCATAGGCTCTCTTACCACTTTCATCCTGATAGATTTTGCAACAATTGCATTTTCTATTATGGTTTCGTACAAGTTTTACCGTGTTATGGAATTTGGAAAAAATGTTTTCTTCTCACCTTCTAATCCTCTTACCTTCTAAAAGTACCCTATGGTTAAAAATCAAAGCACATGCAACCGGATTATCTTTGGGGGGCTTATTTTCCTTTTTGAAGCACTGTATGCGATTTTTCAGGTCTTCAGCGATACCCCGATGGTGTGGTGGTGGAAAAGCAGGTTTGGAAAAGGGATAACTTCCAAAGGAAGGGATGGTTGGATGGATGATTAGGACGGATCCCTTCGGGATGGATGATTCGCTTCGCGAAGGATGGGATTAGAAAGTTTCAGGGGTTGTTTCAGCGGTCGCTGGATATTAATCCTCGGCGTTGGAAAGAGGCGGAGGAGAGGGTGCGGGAATATTTTTCCGATGTAACGGTATTAATATACAGGAGGTAGCGGTGGAATCAACATTAGTAAAGGATAAAGGCGGCATTGGGAGTTGGATACTTATTTTGGGTTGTCCTTTAAAAGAAAAACATTGTCTTTCAGATCCATCAAAAAACATTTCCGGTCCGGGATTTGCCGATTGCGCTCATTGTGAATATCAAGTTGGAATAAATTATCAGGTTTTGGGTGCGGATGGGAATTACGATGGCGCGGAAGTTTTTCCTGAGCGGCTTAAATGCGGGAAAGGGAATCAATAAAGGAGTTTTGAATCCGCAGATTACGCAGATTAACACAGATTATGAAAAGGAGTTTTGAATTTTGATAATATTGTAAAAGTCAGAAGAGAAATTCTATTTTAGAAAAAAAGCAGTATGGATTGCCATGCTGCTTTTTTTGTTCACTTCAGGTACTTTCCGGTTTAGGAATAAGCCTGAGCCCAAAGTCTTTCATTTGCCATGAATTTTATCAGTTGAATAAAAGATTCGATGCCGAGTGAACCGGGACAGACAGGATCCTGATAAAAGTGTGCCTTGAAAAACCATTCATTTGGGGGGAAACCAGAGGGGTCGCGTCTACACTCTTGACGAAAAAGTAATTGAAGGGCGACTTTGAATTAAACGTTAAAATGTTAAAACGTGGGAACGGGATTCGGGACAACGTTAGAAACGGGGACGAAATAACTTCCGCAATCATGCATCACAGCTTCAGGCCGCCTTTGTTTTGTGGGCCGGGTTGTTAATTTTGAATAAAGGGGTTCAAATTTTCAGCCGGGATGGATCGTAGATCAGAGTTGCGTTACAAGTTTAGTGACTATCTCATAAATATCCCTGCGGTGTCCAATCGCATATATAATTGCTTCTTTATTCCGGTTATCAATTTGATATATTGCTCGGTAGCGTTTCATTTTTAATGACCTGAAGTCGATCAGTTCGTCCCGCAACTGCTTTCCAAGATACGGGTTTTTGTAAAGTTCTTTGAGCATTGATTTAAGTTGTTTTTTTACTGTTGGATGCAGGCTGTTGAACATTCGGCCAGCGGTAGGTGTTAATTTGACTCGGTACATTAAAGAATGTCCTCTAAGTCAACCAATGGTTTTTTTTCTTGCATGTCTTTTATTGAAGCCCGCATCTGTTTCATCATATTTTCGTCTGCCATGATTGCCATAGTCTCGCACATTGCCTCGTATTGTTCCATGGACATTATAACGGCCTTCGGTATACCATTTTTAGTAATAGCTATTGTGTCATACCTGTCGTCAATGTTCTGTATCATGTCAAGCAGCTTGGCCTTGGCTTTAGTGATGGCTATGTAACTGTCAATCTGCATAAATGCCTCCTTAATTGTTGTTATAATATTTAGAATTATTATAATGATCATTATTTATAAAATCAACGTATACTTGGTGGCGTTCTTGTGGCTTTATGAATGGCTGAGGGGAAGGGATGGTTCCCTGCGTGAAGAATGAATCCCTGGCGGAATTGGGATGGATTGTGCAATTAACTGAGCGCCAGGCTGTTGTTTAATGCATTATCAACCTTTTTCATAGAATCTTTTGAGAGTGCGCCTAATTTTGGAGTAATCAGCCTATTTTTGTCAATGGTTCTAATCTGGGATAAATTAACAACTGAATCTTTTTTAAGACCATTCCCCTTCTTGATGGCAACGCAGATGGGATATGATGCTTTTTTCTCTGAATATTCGGTAATTACGGCCACAATTGTAGTAGGAGAGTGCATGTTACCAATGTCGTTTTGAATTACAAGCACAGGCCTGGTTTTGCCTGTTTCTCTTCCTACAACCGGATCAAGGTTCGCATAATGAATATCACCCCGCTTAACTTGAATAACTGGCATAAGTTTATCTCATTAAAGGTTTTCGGTATCAACGTATTTGAAATCCTCTGAAATTTTCAGATTCTCCTGTGCCAACTCCTGATAGGCGAGCTTCATTTTTTCCTCAAATATCTTTTTATTAATTTGTTCAAGCTTTTCTTCAATAGATTCTCGAACAAGGGTTGAAACTTTTTTGCCTTGAAAAGCGGATAGTTGATAAAGTTTGCTTTTAAGTTCAGAAGAGATTTGAACATTAAGTCTGGCTTTTTCAGGTTGTAAATTTGGCTGCATATTTTACACCTCTTTTTTATGACTAAAAATATATCAAATTATTTATTACAAAATAGGCACAAAATCAAGCTAAAAAATGGCTAAAATATTTGCCAAAGAGAACAGAAGTGGTGGCGTTTGTTGCTATTTTTCCCGTGAACGGTTACGGTTTTCGGTATCAACGTATTTGAAATCCTCTGAAATTTTCAGATTCTCCTGTGCCAACTCCTGATAGGCGCACCTCATTTTTTCCTCAAATATCTTTTTATTAATTTGTTCAAGCTTTTCTTCAATTCCAAGTGTGCGTATCCAATAGAATCATAATTCAATCAAGTTCCCATGCGTCAGAATCAATGACCGGTTCGGTTAAATCGCTAATAGTTTCAACAAGACCTTCTATGCTTCCGAGAAGAGGATCTTTGTCGTTTTGTCGCGCAAAGTACACCAGCTTTGCAATCGGCTTGCCTCGTTTGGTAATAACCACCTCGTTATGCGTTACATTAACCTGGTCAAGGATCTTAAAACAATTTGTCCGGAATTTTGCGGCATTGATTTCCATCAGGGGGTAGAGGTGGAATCAATTACAGTAAAGGATAGAGACGGCATTGGGAGTTGGATACTCATTTTGGGCTGTCCTTTAAAAGAAAAGCATTCTCTTTCAGATCCATCAAAAAACGTTTCCGGCCCGACATTTGCCGGTTGCGCTCATTGTGAATATCAAATTGGAATAAATTATCAGATTTTGGGTGCGGATGGGAATTACGATGGGGCGGAAGTTTTTCCTGAGCGGCTTAAATGCGGGAAAGGGAATCAATAAAGCAGTTTTGAATCCGCAGATTACGCAGATTAACACAGATTATGAAAAGGATCCGCAGACCCGCCTGCTATAGCAAAGCACGAGCGGGCAGGTTACGCAGTTTGGGGAAATTCTACTTTAGAAAAAAAGCAGCATGGATTGCCATGCTGCTTTTTTTGTTTTCATTGACAATTAATACAGAAAAGCTTTGCCTGTATTTTTCAGGGTATGGTCATCGCGCATATAATTGGGTTGGCTGCTATTGCGTTTAATAGCATCGAAACCTTCAGGATCATAAGGCTCGATTTCATAGTCAGGAGCCTGGTCGGGTCTGGTTTCTTTACAGAGAACTATATGTTTTTCAAGCTTTGCTATGGAAAATGAAACGAGTTCCTTTAAAAAACCAAAAGCATGCCTCATTTGATGGAAGCCGTATTTTTTCATCAATGCATAGCCATTAATCGCGTCTTTCTCGGACTTTTCATTTGGTTTTTCCTGACTTGTTGTACATGCAGTCTGTATGGAAGGGATGTTAAGTTTTTTGTTTATTTTTTCTAAAAGAAGATTAGCGATATTGTGGGATACCATACCAAGATCAACAGAATAGTTTTTCTGAATATTAGCTATAGAAGGCAGCCCTGCATCAACGACCATTATGCCTGGATTAACAAGTTGAGCAAGGGTTATCCCAAATAAGGCTTCAGCATGAGTCAAAGTCAAGAGTCCGGACATACTATAGGGCGCTGAGAGTCCCGCCATGGGCATTGTTGAAACATATATAGGGATGCCCTTGCGAACACAGGATAGAAAAGGATCTATCATTCCTTCTATAAGATTCAGCGGGCTGTTTATGATGGAAAACTGTACTGTCAGTTTTCCTCTGGTTTCATGAATCTGCTGAACTCTTGCTATTCCTTCGTCAGTTACGGCTGCAACGTATATTGGCTTTGAACAATTTTCAATTATTGTATCTATTACTTTTACTTCCTGGTTTCTTATCAATACCCCTCTTGCCATAAAATTTATTATTTCTGTTTCATTTACTATTTTTGCTATTTTGGCAAGGTGTTCGAAGGTAGGGACTACCAGTTCACCAGAATTGTCATCATAGACAAATGGTGCTGTACCTCCAACACCGAATGAGTTTTCTGGAATCCAGTACTTATCTCTTTTGGGAGCGGTGCTAATTGCCTGTTCAACTAGTGGACTCAGAATATGAAGATGGCCGGTAGTTTCATCAAATGCAGCCAGACCGGTATCTTCAAAGACCTGTCTGACTTCAGTAGATGTGCATTTAACTCCTACTTCTTCCAGAATCTTTAATGCGTCCTGATGTACTTTTTCCAAAAGATTACAGTTTTCGAGATCCATTTTTTCTCCCAAAACTCGCAATGTCGCATTTATGTGTCGTTATTAAAACTAGCTCCATGGGAAAGGGCTGTTGGAAACAGGGTGTAGTTCCCCTTTGGCATAACGTTCAAATCTGAAAGGTTTGAGCAGACTCTGTTTTTCTCCTGTAATTTCTTTGGCAACCAGTTTGCCGACACCGATCATTTTGTAACCATGATTGGAATCAAGGATCATATAGCAATTATCTTTCATTTTATCGAAAATAGGGAAGTTGTCAGGTGTAAAGGCACCAACGCCTCCGGATGGCTCATTCTTGTAATATTGATACTTATTTTCGTATCTTTTTTGACAGTGGGCAAGGGCTGATGTCCACATATGAACAAATTCCGGTCCTACAACAAAATCAGGAGAATCAATACCATATGGATCTACTTTAACTTCTCCTTCTACAGTGTAAGGCGCAGCACCTCCCTGCACACCGCCGAAATGAAAATCAGGCTTATAATAGACACCCCATATTTCGTCAGTTATTAGCGAAGCGTCCTCACTGGAATATAGGGGAGCATCAGTATCAATATGAATTACCGGAGGCATTTTCCCTTCGTTATTCATAGCATAGTCAGGCGGAACTCCAAGAGTACCCTCGACAAGGCACAAGTAAGTCCACATTTTCGCGTTTTTATGGATATTCCCATCATTATCTTTTATATCTATTTGATCAGGCAGGTCCAGCATATTCCAGAAGCTTTTAGCCCAAGGTCCGGCACCAATAATTACATAGTCACATTCAATATCGCCTTTTTGTGTTTTAACAGCAGTTACAGAATTTTTATTTGTTTTAAATCCGGTAACCTTGACCCCTGTAAGTATTCTCACGCCTTCAGCTTCCGCCTTATCCGCTAAACAGTAAAGGGCTTTTGTGTTGTGGGCATACCCGCCTTTTTTTTCATGTAAAATAGAGGTTATGTTTTTAGCCTGCCAGTCATAAAAAATATTTTTTCTCATATATTTCAGACATTCTTTTTCTCCCTCTATAAACAAGGACTCATATCCTATTTCCTGCTGTTGTTTGTAAATTCCAGCTACATCAGCATGCATGCTTTCACATGATATCTGCATATACCCGACAGGGCGATAGCCATATCCTTCAACATCTTCTTCCCATAGAGCAACGCTGTGAGCTATTAACTCACGCATGGCCGGCTGAAAATAGTTGTTTCTTATAATACCACAGGCGATTCCTGAAGCACCTGCTCCGATTGCTGCCTTATCGATAACAAGAATATCTTTGCCGGAGCCGATTTTTTTTTGCTTTAATTCCTTTGCAAGATGATATGCGGTGCTCAATCCATGTATGCCCGCTCCAATAATTACATACTTATATTTTGTTGGAAATGACATTAATCTACCTCAATAGTTATAACGGTTCACGGTTCACGGTTTACGGTTTAATCGTGAACGGCTGCCGAATATTGTAACCGTTCACGGGAAAAATAGTAGCAAACAAGGTTGCTTTTCAACATGTAAGCTTTTACTTAAAGGGATCCCATCTAACGGTTTGTTTTTCATAGGAAGGTGGAAATTGTTTTAAAAATTCATCATAATAAAACAATTCTTTGAAAGAAGCGAAGGGTAAGCCATAGGCTGCCTTCGGCCTCATTTTAATTTCCCGGGGATCAATTTTATTAGAGATAATTTCGTCCATAATATCATCCATACCAACACCCATGGCAAACCTTAGTTTTTCACGATTTGCTATTTTTTCAGGAAGTATATCTCTAAATGCCTCTCTCAGGATGTACTTTTCAATCTGTTTTTCTCCAAAGATTTTCCAGCTCATTGGAATCTTCTGGCTGAAATCAACTATTTTTTTATCCAGGAATGGAGTTCTATACTGAACGCCATTGGCCATCCAGGCGCGATCCAGGCGCCTTAATGCGGTGTTATAAGCTATTTCCAAAAGCTTTTTTGCCAGCCGTTCTCTTTGCTCATCACTTTTAACCTTTGGATTTTTCAAAACCATACGATAGCCGCCAAATAGTTCATCAGCCCCTTCACCTACAAAAATACAGTTTGTGTGTTCCTTAACCATCTTTGATACATAATAATTAGAAATAATACCGGAGATACAGTCTTCATCAAAACTTTCCAGATACCATACTGCATCACTGATAAAATTTTCTACATCTGAATCAGATATTAAATATATGTGGTGTTCGAGACCTAAATATTCTGCCATTAATTTTGCATTGTCCAGATCCGGACCCGGAACTTTTTTAACCGCACCAGTAAAGAGTTTTAGATTTGGGTTAAATTCTTTAGCTACGGCTGCTATAATAGAACTATCCAGACCGCCGCTTAAAGAGATTCCACCAACACCATCCATTCTTATTTTAACAGCCTCTATTAAAAGATCTCTCAGAATATCTATAGCCTCTTTCATATCATTAAATTCAGGCGATTCAGGAGAATAGGACTCAAATTCTTTCATTCCCTTCTTTGAGCTGTATAAGTTGCCTGGAGCAAGTTCCTGTATATTAAACTGAACATGATCCTTTAACCCCTTCATTTCTGAGCTAAAATAAAAAGTCCCATTATCTGAACCAAAAAATAGAGGTCTTGTGCCGACATGATCCCTTGCAAGAATCACTTCTTCATCCTTTTCAATGATTGCGCAAGAAAAGCTTCCATAAAGCCTTGAAAAACAATCTTTTTCATACTTTTCATAGTATTGTTTAAAAAAATCTATATCACTTTGACCTTCAGGCCTATCATTGTAAAGCTCTCCGTCAAAAAGTATATATGGAAGTTCTTCAATTGAAGTACAATAAGTTTTATCGGGAGTTAAATTGATTTCATTGGCTCCCAAAGCACCTCTATCGTCTGTAAGAGTGCGTATTATGCTGTTATCTGAACCACGATGTCGCATATACTTCAGCATTTTACCTACTTGCTTTGTTGAGTTGAAACTAATTCTTCCATGCTGTGATATAATTCCGGCTATGCTTGGCATATTTTAAACTCCCTATCTATATTATTTAAATTTACACCTAAATCGATCGATTTTTTACTCGACCTGTACCAATCTCTTGCGCATCAAGGGCTCGCGAAAAGTCTCAACATATCCATTGGTATGCCTGCGCTTTTCGCAAACCTTGCTGCATCAAGATCTCGGTACATTTCTTCGCAAAAAATCGATCAACTTAGGTTACAAAAATTTTCCCAAGATTTGCTGTAGTAAGCGGGTCATCCATATACATTCTTATCCCGTTTTGTTTTATGGATTCCATACCTCTTTCGTCATATATTGGCATCTTGACTTCAGGGGCATCATCAGGACTGATTTTTTCTGCGATTTCAATGCTTTTTTCAAGTTTTTCTAAAGAGAAATCAATTAGATAGCGGAGAAAAGAAAATGGATGTCGGATCATATGAAATCCATATTTCATGCATAAAGCCTGACCTTTTTTTGCATCATCATATGCCTTAGGCGTGGGATGTTCTTCATGGGTTGTTCCTGCGCTTTGGAATGTTGGTATATCAAGAATTAGATTAAGATGGCTCATAAGGATATTCAGTAAATTATGGCTTATTAGACCGTAATTGGGATTATATTCTATCCTGGGATCGGCAATGGTTGGAAAACCTGCATGTACGCATGTTACACCAGGATTGAGTAATTGAGCAGCACATATGCCGAACAAAACTTCTGCATGTGTCATAGCAAGAACCCCATTATAACAATAAGGCGCACTTATGCCGGCCATGGGCATCGCCGATATAAATACCGGCAAACCGGCTTTTACAACTTTTACAAAATGTTCCGAGAAGTTTTCATTGACCTCAAGGGGGGGGCGGGTCAGGCAGAAAACAATCATAATATTCTTTCTTTTTTCATGAAGTTGCACTGCCCTTGCAAGAGATCTGTCTGAAGTTACAGCAAAATAAAGCGGCTTATTACAGTTCTCATCCATTATATTCATCTGCTCTACTTCGTCCTTTAATTTTACACCTCTTCCCATGCCACTTACCACATGGTTTTTTTCGGCAGTTTGCGCAATTCGGACGACATGTTCTTCTGTAGGAATAACGCCTCCTTTTCCTGCTTTGTCATCATAAACATATGGTGCAGTTCCTCCTATAAAAAAACTGTTCAGAGGGACAAAAAATTCATTTAGACCCGGAACATTATTAAGACATTGCTTAACCAATTCAGAAGTGACAAATATCCTGTCTTCATATAAAACCACCAGGCCTTCAGATTCATACTTCTTATAGGCTTCTTGAATTTCCGGCTGTTTACAACCTACTCCGAGATTTTCGAGTATCCATAATGCATCTTCATGTGCCTGAAAAAGCATTTCTACTGTATTTTTACCTAACAAAGTCTTAGAAGTTTCTATTTGTTCCTTGTTTAATGGTTTAACCAATTGTTTCTCCTTGTTCCTTACTAAAGCATTCCAGATAACTACTCAGGTTGTTGGGTTCACGGTTCACGGTTGGTTGCCTTGATCTCTTCATAAGCCCGTAGGCCTTCGCAAATTTCGGCTTCTTTGTCAGACGATACAGTTAAATACGAGTTTCAGATATTTTATATTTTGTAACACTTTAGCTTTTTGAGATGTTACGTTCCCAAGCCTCAATATCTTCAAAACGTTCAATTTTCATCGCTTCCTAACCTTGAACCGTGAACCTTGAACCGCTCAAGCAATGTTTTATATAGCTTTTGCTGTGTGCTCTCTTGCCAACCCAGGGCTCTTGAAATTCTTTACGAATTGGTGTTCGTTATCTTTTTTTCTATGTCCACACTTTGGACATCTCTTGAAGCCATATTCAGCCTCTCTGGATGGCAGATTATAACTGTGGTTACATTTAGGGCATTTCATTGTTTTGACTGGCATTTTACCTCCTTTTAAATATTAGTTACTGTCAAGAGATTATGTTATTGTTGATAATATATTATTAAAAATAATTTCAACTAAAATAATTTTAAGATAAGTATTTTATAATGTCAAATGATTTGTACAGATATTTGTTTTGCTGAAACCTAAGTTGAGCGATTTTTTGCGAAGAAATGTGCTAATATCTTGATGCAGCAAGGTTTGCGAAAAGCGTAGGCATACCAATGGATATGTTGAGACTTTTCGCAAGTCCTTGATGCGCAAGAGATTGGTGCAGGTCGAGTAAAAAATCGCTCAATTTAGGTGAAATATTTAGACTTCTAATGAAATGGATATCGGATGGGTTTATAGGATGTCATTTAAAGTTTTATTCAACATCAAGATCTTGTACATCAAGCATATCGGTGAGTTTTGTGAGAGAAAGATTTATTTGATCTAATTTATCTTTAGATAGTTTTTTTAGGCCGTCAATAATTTTCTGCTGGATGGGAGGAGGGGCATTCTTGGCAAGATTTTTGCCTGAATCTGTGAGTTCTATGGTAATAATTCGTCTATCAGGTGAATTCCTGAACCTTTTCACAAGATCTTTTTGTTCCAGCCGATCAACAATTCCGGTGACCGTGCTTGATTTGACCATTATATGCTTGGCTATCTGTGAGGGAGGCAATGGACCATTTTCGTATAATGATAGAAGACAATTAAGCTGCGGCGCGCTTACCTGATATTTTTTGTTTAATTCCTTGGTATAAAACTCTCCTGCCTGCATTAACTTGCGAATAGAGAATATTATTTCCTTTGTGCGATGTTCTATCGGCATTTCAGATCTTTGCAATTAAAAGTTATTTGTATGTATTTATTAAAATGTTACTTATTAAATAATTATTTGTTAAAATTCAACAAATAAAATAGATAATACCTAAATTGAGCAATTTTTTACTCAATCTGCGCCGATCTCTTGCGCATAAAGGCTTCGCAAAAATCCTCGACATATCCGCGGGTATGCCTGCGGTTTTTGCAAATCCTTATGCATCAACATCTCAGCACATATCTTCGCAAAAAATCGCTCAACTTAGGTAATAATAAAAAAATAATTTTATCTAAAAATATTGCAAAAGAGAATATTAAGCAATGAATTTTTATTTTTTTCTTTATTTTTTATCTTACTCCTAAGGCTGAGCCATTTCTCTAATCTTTGCTTTATTATTTTTTCATAACCCCTGTCAGTTGGGAAATAATATCGCTGATTCTGTAACTCTTCAGGCAAATATTCCTGGTGAATATATGCGTCTTTAAAATTATGAGCATATTTGTAACTTTTTCCGTATCCCAGTTCTTTCATCAGCCCTGTGGGAGCATTTCTTATATGTAGAGGAACAGGCAGCGTACCTGTACTTTTGACAATGTCTTTAATTTTTCCGAAGGCCAAATATATGCTGTTACTTTTAGGTGCGGTGGCAAGATAGACGGCAGCCTGAGCGAGAGCCAGTTCGCCCTCCGGGTGGCCAAGAAATCTAAATGCTTCCATGGCGTTCAAAGCAACTTCGAGCGCATTAGAATCTGCGTTTCCCACATCTTCAGAAGCAAATCTTACCATTCTGCGAGCCAGATACAACGGGTCTTCGCCTGCTGAAAGCATACGTTCGAGCCAATAGAGAGCTGCGTCGGGATCACTGCCCCGCAGGCTTTTGTGAAACGCGGAAATAATATTATAGTGCTCTTCACCGGATTTGTCATAAACAAGACTTTTTTTCTGAAGAGCAGACTCTAAATCTTTGATAGTTATATGCTGCTTTTTCTCTTCATCTGAAATATTTCTTTCCGATGATAGAAGCGAAGCCGTTATCTCAAGGTTGTTTAAAGCTGTACGCGCATCTCCGTCCGCTATTTGTATAAGATATGCGAGAGCATCTTTTGATAAAACAAGATTTAAATTTCCAAGACCTTTTTCTTTGTCTTTAAGCGCTCTATTAATTATGGCATGTATGTCATCCTGCGAAAAAGTCTTTAAAACAATTACACGGCATCTTGACAAAAGGGGCGCTATAACTTCAAAGGAAGGGTTTTCAGTTGTAGCTCCAATCAGGGTTATCAGGCCGCTTTCTACGTGATGAAGGAATGCATCCTGCTGCGCCTTGTTGAACCTGTGTATTTCATCTACAAAGAGAATGGTTTTTTTTCTATAAAGCTTTTGCTGATTTTTTGCCTCTTTAATAACAGATCTTATTTCTTTTATTCCTGCAAGAACAGCGGAAAAATGGACAAAATAAGATTTTGTTTCACCCGCGATTATTCTGGCGAGAGTTGTTTTGCCGCATCCTGGAGGGCCCCATAAAATCATTGAGAAAATCCGGTCTTTTTCAATGGCGTTATGGATAAGGCTGCCTTTGCCGACGACATGCTTTTGACCTGCAAACTCTTCAAGGCTTTTCGGTCGCATTATTTCTGCAAGAGGTCTTGATGCCTCTGCGGCTTTCCGCGCCTGGTATTCAAAGATGTCCAAAAATTGTCCTATTTTCGTAAAAGTTCACCACGGAAGGACACGGAGTTTCACTGAAAATTGTAAACAATGGGTAACGTTGCTATGCCATAAAAAAAGATAACAAATCAGAACGAAGCCCAATTGATCAATTATTTCAAAATAATTCGCTTGAGAGTAAGTCTATTGATAATTCAGTGTAATTCCGTGAAAATCCGTGGTGGAATTATTACCTATTTTTCTGAGATCGCCTTGTGAAGTGCTTCCCGCACCACTGGGGGGAATGGGGTAGGAACAGGTTTCCCATTCAGGTCGCGTTTTACCCAGATCGCATTCTGTTCTCCAAAAGCGAGTTTTACCCTTGTGTTATCAGCATTCATGAGGAAATACTCAAAATAAAAGATGGCGCTATGCTTCTTCAGCGCTCTAAGAGCCATCGTCACCATAATCCGGTCAAACGGCATTGCTTCCCGCAGGTGGTTGACCCTGGTTTCCAGACAGAGTAGCTCCCCGTCCCTCCCGGCTCCGCGATAATACTCCGGTATCAGGTCAAAAAAATATCGATCCCGGATCTGCCCCTGCCATGCATAATAGTTTGCAAAATAGATGTTTCCGACAAGGTTGGAATTTTCAAGCGAAGTATCTATGATCTGCTCGTTCAGCACAGGACGAACTATCGGACCAGAAGATATGTACGTTTCCTTTTCCCCTCTTATCTGTTTAACAAGGCCTGATAACGGTTCAGGGATGGGGTCGGGAACATTCGGGGCATCGTAGCGCGGCAGCAAGTCGCTCATAAATTCTCTGTAATAGTCCGGATATGACTCTGGTTTAACGATTCCATGATCAAGTATCTTGACCCATGTAACCTGATGCTCACACCAGGCTAAACGCTCGTAGTCGCCGTTTTTCAGCATCTTCCGGAAGTCAAAGCTGAGATCCATTGTGGAGTCTGCAGTACCATGATTTCCGGAAAACCATAAACGCGCCTCGATTTGATCTCCGGCTGTGGCTTCACCCAATATTTGTGCATTGGTGTAGTTGGTCACCATTCCATACTTGCCTGTGGCAAACTGTTGTCCGATCCTTCCCAGAACAGGCCATATCCCAGCTTCCCTGATTTCCCCCAGCCAGAAGAAATAGTTGGAGAAGTATAATGTCCGGCTGAGTTGGGCATTGTGTTTAAAGGTCACAGGAAATCGTTGAACGAAAACATCCTGTCCCTGGGGGCCGCCCTTTATGATCTCAAGATGGCGTTTTTTTGTTATCTCCTCGTAACCGCTAATTTTGGATGGCAAAGGTTCTACAGATGGACGTTTAGTTTCCTTCGCCACTATGGCAATGATTCGTTCGGGCCCCCTGGTCAGGTCAACAGGGAATGCAAGAATCAAGAGACTGCCGTCAGTCACAACGCCTTTAAAGAGAACAGCATCGGCATCTCTATAAACAATTTCAAGAGGAGTGTTGTTTTTTCCTGTCACTTTTTGCAGAACTTCCATAACTGCCCGGATCCTTGTTCCTGCCAGGTCAAGTGAGTCGTGGTCATTGATAAGCCTGTCCAGAAGGTCGTTTCTGCTACTGCCAATGATCTCCTGCCATTCCTGCCGGCTTCGATGGGTAATGGGCGCTATATTACAGCCTTGTGCGCCACGTCCGGCAATGCAAAGACAGATCCGTTCGTCATGCGACAGGGAAACCTTTGTCTCATTTTCCTTTAGTCCGACGATCACGGGTTCGTCCGATTCAAGCCATTCGATCTCGTAGGAATCGGACCCCTTGCCGGTCGCATGGAAGATTACCTCGTTCAGTATCGGAATCTCCAGGCTGTGCTGTTTTTTCTTCGACATGTCATGGATACCTGGGATATATCTTAAGAGTATCTCCGGAAGCTCGATTTTCATAGAACCGCCAACCCTGTTCATGGCATCCCTCACGATCCTGTTGTCCCGTTTTTCGGGGATTACCAAATCAGCAGCGCCGGAATAATCGTCGTGGTGGCTCAGTATCCTGAGGGTATAACCTTCAAGTCTCTCTCTGACATTGCCATCGGAGTCAAATATTACAACAGTGTTTTTGATCTTATCTTTTTCTATGCAATCTATTTGAATGTGTCCCATAATAAAAGCATGTGTATTGTCGGCGCATGGATAGATGTCAATGGAGCCGATATAAACAGGAAGACAGATCTTCTTTGGCACAAGTATCTGGCCCGATTGGAGGAGTGAATCACGCAAGAATGGATCCCCAAGAAACAGTGTTCGATGCAAAGGATCAGTGAAGGCGACCTTTGCCGCCTGGCTGAGATCCTGAAGTTTTGAGCTGAATATGGCATCTTTGCCGTTTTCACCGGTTGCGGAAATGCTCCAGACCTTGTCGATTCGCTGGAATAGTGGTCCCTGGAACAAGAGGCATTCTCGATAGAGATCCAGGCGTGGCTCGATCTCCAACGGCATATCCGGGATATTAATGGCAAATTTTGGCTGTTTGTCTGTCATGCCTACAATAAATGTAGCGGAGAAGAAATCGGACCTGATTCTTGAGCTGGATTTGGAGATTCCTGCGCGAATTTTTCTGACAATCGATTCAGGCTCATATTCCTGCAGCTCTGCCCAGACAACTATATTTGCTCCGTCTTGAGGATCTACTGTGATCGGACGTTCCAGCTTGATATCCTCTATTCGTACCCTGCTAAAATCGTTTTCCCCTGTTATATGGGCAACGGCCTGAGCCATTGCTTCCAGGCCAAAGACCGCGGGAAACAAATACGAATCGTTAAAGAGATGATCTTTCAGGTAAGGATTTTCTTCCAGAGTCAGGTGGGCCTGGAATACAGTTTCTACGCCAGGAGTGAAATGGAGAGGTGTTTCAAGAAATTTTGCGCTTTCAGGCGCCGGGGTGGTTTTGGATATCCAGGTATCCAAACTGCCGAGACGTCCTGCGATAATCACCTTATGAACTCCCGGATCATTCAGAAAGAGACGGACAAAACGCTGAACACCTTCTCTGCTGGGAATGGCCTCTATACCCATTTTTCGCAGATTTTCCACGCTTCCCATCTTTGCTCCCATGCCCTCATCCCGCCAGACACTGTAGGCAATGGACAGGCTGTCGGCGCCAGGATGATCTGCCGAAAAACGACGGAGAACCAGATCAAGAGCTTCGTTGGAAAATCCATACCAGGCATTCCCAGGCATCCCTGTCACTCCGATAATAGATGAAATTCCGACGAAGAGCTTGGGCGGGGCGTCCTTCAAAGCAAAAACAAGATTCAACGCCCCCATTAGCTTTGGACTTATCTCCTGCAAGGCATCTTCGACAGAAACCTGGCTGGCCGATTTCGGATGGTTGAGTCCTGCACCGTGAATTACGCCGGTGATTTTTCCCATGTCCCTGCGAATTTCACGGACAACAGAAATCAGAGATTCAGGATCAGAAACATCACAACTAAAGTACCTGGCAAACACTCCCCCGTCGTTGTACCTTTTGAGTGTTTCAGAGATCTCGCGACTCGAGGGACGGTCCGGAGCTGTATCAGGGTGAGCCGAGCGCCCGATAAGGGCCATTTGCGCTCCGGTTTCCAGAGCCAGACCAAAGGCGCACGAAGCTGTAATACCCCTTGCACCGCCCGTAACCAGGATGACATCTTTGGCAGACCAGTTTATTGGACGCGGTTTGTATGAGGCCGGCTGCATCAGCTTAGGCACGGCTATGCTGCGTTTTAGTTCAAAATCAAAACCGGCTGCCTCAAAAGGCGCCGGAGTACTGATTTCCTCAATTACTTTGTCTGCAATCTTTTCAGCATCCAGCGCTGTGGAGAAGTCAAGGACACGAACTCGAAGATCATCCCGTTCTAAATGAAGGCTCGCGGCTAAGGCTAAAGCACAGCATCTGTTGATGTGTGAAAACACAGGATGATCGCCAAAGCAGCCTCCGCCGAACTGGATGTAGGCAACCGTAGTGCGGCGACGTGGGGCCTGTGAGGCCGGAGGCGGGGATGTCACGCCGGCTAAATGTTCTACGATATCCTGCAGTTGCTCTTTATCTGAATTGTATTTCTGCCCGGTCCGGGGAAGAATGGCGATAAGATGTGAATACTTAGGGTTTTTGGCCAATCCTTTATCGCGCGCTTCCTTAAAAGCGGCTATTCGTACCTGGGCGCCGCAGCCGAACAGGCCGTTGCGCAACGATATCGCGACATCATTGCTATCAGGGGTTGTCAGGATCAGAACATTAGCTCTTTGCCAGTCATCCTCCTTGCGTTTTCCCAACCATTCCGGCAATGGCTGGAGCGGCTCTTCTGCCAGCACGACCTTAAATTCCCTGACCCATGGATCAGGCCCGCCATCGACATCCATTGTTTGTTTCTTTGTCCCGCCTGGGACGATCCTTTCCAGGATTTTGGCAATCTGCCGCAGGCTTCGCTGAAGAAGGGGCTCCAGATCAACATGGATTTCTATATTCAACGCAGATGCCAACCCACGTATCAGCCTGTTCAGCATGTCCGGTCCGATATTGAGATCATCTTCCACTAATGCATCCGCGTCAAGGACATCCTTTGGATAACCTGTAATCAGGGAGGTCTGTTCAAGCACTATCTTCAATACATCCGGTTTTTCCGGCTCAATTGAGTCAGGTGCTCTCTTGTCTGCAAACGCCATCATGTTGTCCACGATTTCTGACAGGGTTGCATTGGAATTGCCCGCCAAATCAATCTCGTTTTCCATGCCGGCTTTTTTTGCCGCTTTCATTACCAGATCAGCAGCTTTGATCGAATCAAGGTTCAGATCATCCAGCAACCGCATTTCAGGCGTCAGGCTATCAATAGGATAGCCTGTAATATCTTTGGCTACAGAAAAGAGAAGCGATTTCATCTTTTCTCTTGTAACGGTCTTTGATTTCAGAGCTGGAGTACTGACATCATGGGTTTTGGCCTCTATGAAAGGTTTGATCTTCTCAACTTCCACGTCAGGCTTAACTTCTATCTCAGGCACAGCTTCTCCTTTCTTATCCATAAACGGGACCGAGTACTTCATATCCGCTTGGATAAACTCAGCTAAAAACGGGCCGCGAGCCTTTAGATAAGCCTCAAGTTCATTGCCGGAAAGATTGATAAGGCCGGAGAACATGTCTTGCGCCTTTTCCGGCAGGGAATGATGAATAGAAGCCTCGTCTGCAGCGGGAAGATCAAAGGGGCGTTCACACGGGTTCTGAATGAACAGACGTTCAGAAGGCGGAACAAACGGGCGGGTCAGTCTTTTTTCGTACAACCTGTGCCAATCAATGTCAATGCCGTGGATAAAGAGGGAGGCAAGCAGCCTGTTCATATCCTTATCCATGAACGGAGATGATTCTATTGGTATGCATACATGACCGCTGTCGCCCATAATATCATTTGCCAGGCCTGAAAGGACGCGCCCCGGTCCGACCTCAATGAACAGATCACAGATCTTAGCCATTGACCTGATCATATTTACAAAGTTTACCTGTGAGAGGATCTGGCCGGCAAAGTGCTTTCGGAGTGATACTCCCTGTTTTACCTCTTCCCCGTCAGTGCTGGAAAAAAGTCTGGTCTGGATAACAGCGAGTTTTTCGGGGAGAAATTCGATATCTTCCATAACCTTGACAGCATGGGAAGCGAGTTCAGAGTGAAAGGCATTGGAGACCTTCAAGCGCCTGGCCATAATTCCCTCTTTGGCCGCTATCTTTATGGCCATTTCCAGCGCGCTCTGTTCCCCGGACAGAACGATTTGCTGCGGGCTGTTTATATTTGCGAGGACTATATAACCTGCGGTTTGTTCGAGGATGCCTTTCGCCTCTTCTTCAGAGCATCGCAGACTCGCCATTCCTCCTTTTTGATCTCCCGAGACCGTCATGGCTTGTCCCCTTGCAGTCGCAAGACGAATCAGGGCATGGAAATCAAATGCGCCCGCGGCATGAAATGCGGTCAATTCTCCCAGGCTGTGTCCACCCAGAGCGGCAGGGGTTACCCCAAGTTTTTGAAGGAATTGAAACCAGAGCTGCGAAGCCATACAGATGGCAGGTTGGGCATTTTCGGTCTGCGACAGGCCGTGAAACCAGGCTTCAACATCCTCCGGTCCTCCAGCTCGATCAAGTGGAGGATAGATAAGCCGGCTGATGGGTTTGCCGCCTGCATTCTCGATCCATTGATCTGCATCCTTGACACTATCCCTTGCCCACTGGAAACGCTCTATAAGCACTCGAGCCATGTTGAGTTTTTGGGACCCCTGTCCTGGAAAAAGCATTCCCACCCTTGTTTTGGCAAGCCGGTTGCTCAACCATACCATCTGTCCGTGATCATTGAGTATTTTCCCTCTTGCAGGCGACCTCTCTTTGACCATCAACGCAAGTTTTTCAAGCAGTTTTGTCAATTCGTCTGGTTGGCCGGTTATGACAGCGGATCGAATACAGGCCTTCCTGTATGCCTCGTGTCCGAGCTTGGCAGCGAGATCTGTGAGTTCGGCAATACTTATTCCCTTTGAGATCTTGATAAGGTCGTTGACCTTTTCATAAAGTTCATCCATGGTCTCGGCAGTCAATACGAAAATTTCTGTTTCCTGCCTCGAAACCATCATGCTTCGTTCATCCATGGACGGCTCGAGATGGTCACTGGGAGGATCGCCGGATTCCAGGGTTACGTGGCAGTTGATCCCGCCAAATCCCATGGCAGAAACACCTGCCCGCAATATTTCCATGGGCTTGCGCTGCTCCCCCTGGAGAATAGGGTAAAGTGAATGCGCCAAGGTGTTAAAAAGAGGATGCGGATCCCTGCACGCGGCTGTGGGGGGAAGAATACGGCGGTTCACCCCCATGACTGCCTTGATGAATCCACCCGCCCCAGAGGCGGCTTTTGTGTGCCCAATGATCGATTTTAATGATGTAATACCACAGAATTTTTTCTGGGAGATCTGGGCATCTTTCATGGCCAAGGCAATGCCCTCTAATTCGATCTGATCTCCAATTGCTGTCCCTGTTCCATGCCCCTCCAGAAAATTCAGATCTTCAATCCCGTAAGGGGCGCGGGCATACGCTCTTTTTAATGCTTTGGCCTGCCCCGTGGGGTTTGGCGCTGTGATGCCAGTTCCTTTGCCATCCGAAGATATGCCCCAGCCATGGAGTATTGCATAGATGTAATCTTTATCCCTCCTGGCATCATCTAAACGTTTAAGGACAACGAAGCCGCACCCCTCGCCCGGGATAAATCCGCTGGCGCGGCGGTCATACACGGTCATATCATCCTTAGTCAGCGCTTTGGTCTTGGCAAACCCAACAAGTTCAAAAGGATCAAGGCTGATATCGACTCCTCCCGCTATAGCCAGATTCAGATCTTTATTCATTAATCCCGTGGCTGCAGTGGCAACTGCAATAAGGGAAGAGGAGCACGCCCCGTCAACAGTGTATCCTCCTCCACAAAGGTTCAGGAAGTTGCAGATACGTCCAGCGATGGTATTTGAAAGTCCGCCGGCCAATGTGTCTTCGTTCACAGATGGGAAAACAGATTTGTAGCAGTCTTTCATTGCTGTCTCAATTTCCGCTGCCTGATTGTCGGAAAGATTCCTTGACCTGGCTGCGGCCCGGAATGCGCGCTGGATATATGGCCATCGCAGCCGCATTGTATTAGAACGGGTCATCTCGCCGGTCAGGCTGTTTCCCACTATTACTCCCATGTACTCACCAGGCAGGTCATCGAGGGGATAACCAGCGTCTTCAATCGCTTTGATTGCTGTTTCCAATGCGAGCCAGTGCACAGTATCTGTATTTTGGAAGGTAGTGTAAGGAATGCGCCTTGACGCCCAGTCAAAACTGAATCCGTCGATTACAGCGGCGCGTGAGAGATAGGTCTTGTCCGGCTCGCTGCCGTTCGGTTGGTAATAATCGGCTATGGGGAAACGCTGGTCTGGAAGTTGCCTGAACTGGCGGCGGCGCGCCAGGA
>Ga0255432_1006_pt1 | contig 61523 bp, 59 predicted proteins | sample ANMaggSeSYBR02I6_FD_182656 | JGI IMG/M metagenome (GOLD analysis project Ga0255432, IMG submission 182656) | Sediment cell enrichment communities from methane seep in Santa Monica Basin, California, United Staets - ANME aggregate JGI... | ecosystem: Environmental > Aquatic > Marine > Cold seeps >...
ATCCCCGTCGAATTTGAATTCAAAGATATAGATGTCTTTATCGATAATAACCGCGTCTATCCTGCCCTTGTTTGTTTTTACTTCAGCCTCTACTTTTAAACCAATAAGAGAAAATATCAGGTAAAAAATTGTCTGGTAATATTTTTCTTTGCTTATGTGAAGATCGTAGGGGATATCAGCAAAAAAGATTTTCAGGGTATCAAAAAATGTCTCAAAATCGTCATTTCTAAGCGCACGAATCAAATCTATCAAATAGCCGTCTACGTGTATGCCGCTGTAACTGTTCAGAAGAGAATACTGAAAGCTGTTTTCAACCTCAAAATTAGGATACCCCAGAATGTAGGTCATTAAATCTTTGCCATACTCTTTAATGGTAAGATAGCCGGTCTGAAATAGAATCGGAAGCACAGCGAGATTTTCAAGTTCATAGGCGCCGAAAGATTCCTCCCTCACCTCCATTTCTTTCAACCTCTTTATGTCAAAGTTTTTCTCCTTCATCAGTTTTATCAGAAAGCTCGGCGTTGCGCTTTCAAACCAGTAGTTTCCAAAACTGAGCTTTTTGAACAAAAGAAGGAGTGAAAAGGGATTAAAGACCTTTTCACAACTTCTGCTGAAACAGAAACCATCGTACCAATAGGTAATCTTTTCGACCAAATGGGTTTTATCAATACTTTCTGATTCTGCAAACAAATCTATATGATCTTTAAAACTGTTTTCCAACTCCTGCCTGGTTATTCCGAGAAGCGACGAATACTTTGCGTCCATGGAAATATCTTCCAAATTGTTAAGCCCGCTGAAAACTCCTGCCCTGGAAAATTTGCTCACCCCTGTTAAAAGCACAAACCTGATATGTTCATCGCATGCCTTTATAATGGTATAAAAGCCTTTTAATATTTCACGAAGCTCCGTGGCCAGTTCTTTATTCTCTATATTGTCAATTATCGGCTTGTCATATTCGTCAATGAGAACAACAACTTTATTGATCCCGCTCAGTTTAGTTAAAAGTTCATCAAACTTGATATCATACTGTGTCTGTTCAAGAGTAATTCCGTAAAGCTGCGCTGTTTTATCAAGCTGATATACAATATAGTTTATCAGTTCATCACTGTTTCGTGCCTTTGATTTACTGAAATCAATCCTTACAACAGGGTGTTTTTCCCACGCATAATCTGCCTTGTATATCCACAGATCCTTAAACAGCTCCTTCTCACCTTCAAATATCTCATTCAACGTGGAAATCAAAAGACTCTTCCCGAACCTTCTCGGCCTGGAGAGAAAATATACACCTTTTGGATTATTCACCAAATCAAATATCTTCTCTGTCTTGTCCACATACAGATAATCGTTTTGAACAATATCACGAAATGTCTGTATCCCTACAGGAAGTCTTTTCATAAGTTTATTTCCTTTCAATGTTCATCATTCTCCAACCTTGAACCGTAAATTTTGTAAGCAATCTTCTCATAAAAATTGATATTTTGCGATACTCAATTCCCCGGATTTCCGCACTATCAGCTAAACCATTTCCTATCATTCATCCATCATCTGGTCAAATATTATTGTAACTACTCGGGTGGATAGGCTGAATACCTTATTCAAAATTCGACGTTGGATGTTCGATGTTCACATTTTTACTAAATTAGTTGTTTAAGCTTCCACTTTCAGCCTTCTACCTTCCACCTTCAGCCTTTATAACATCCCCCCAAAAATATAATCTGGCACAATAAATGCTTATGTCTATAAAGATAACAGTAAACCTGCTGTTTGGAACAATTGAAAATGAAAGACCCTTTTTATGAATATTCTAATTGTTGATAATAATGCTGTATGGCTCGAAACTCTTAAGAGAGGGCTGAATATAAATGGACACGAAGTTATGGAATCCATGAGCGCAAACGAAGCTCTGATGAATTTAAGTAATCCGGATACGCCTGGTATTGATCTTGTTCTAACAGACTATATTATGGCTAAAATGAACGGGATAGAACTGCTAAAAAAAATACGCATGAACTATGGGTCATTGCCGGTAATTATTATGACGGCATACACTGAAAACAGCCTGTTAATTGAAGCTTTCCGCAACCATTGTAATGGGTTTATCGAAAAATCCTATACACTTGACCAATTGATGCATGAAATTAAAAGAGTGATGGAATAAATCACCACCGAGCTTATCGGTTTTCCGATCCTTCACAACTCCGGGCAATTGCTCCTCCGCTTCCCTGACCTAATTTTCATCAACGATAGATCGGTTAACGGTTAACGGTTAACGGTTAAAATGCTTCAGTCGTTGCATAGCTCATTGAAAAAACTGTGAACCGTGAACCGACAACCATTCCTTAATGGACTATGCCAAAATGGCATTGGGTATGTAACTATTTGAAAAAAATAGCCTTATTTGTGAGCCGTGCCATATTGGCATACCGGCATCCTGTCAAGTCAAATCCCGGTCCGCTTTTACCAGGAAAACCATTTTCGTTCTAATCTATTGAAATTACATGGTTTTTTATTAATTTTTCGGAAACAGCGCTTTTTGGCACGCATGGTGCAGTAAGCTATAATAACTTAAGGAAAGGACGTCCTGTAATAAAACGACAAAAAACAAAAAACCAACAAAGAAAAAGGAGAAAAAGAAATGAAAAAAATGATTAGTTTTTTTAAGGATGAGGAAGGAGCAACAGCAATCGAGTATGGTCTTCTTGCAGCACTGATTGCAGTAGCCATTATCGTTGGAGCTGGATTGCTTGGTAAAAATCTGAACTCTCTGTTTAACGCTATAGCTGGTAAATTGCCAACCACTATTTAAAGGTCGTGCAAGTGTGCATCCCCTTGCCAAATCCGCAGGGGGTGCACCCTTTACATTATGTAGTATGAATGAGGAAACCATGAACCTGTCGATAGATGTTTTTTTAATCATATTTTTAAGCATTATTTTGATCGCTGCCGCGATCAATGATCTGCGGTTTCAGAAGATTCCCAACCTGCTGACATATCCATCCATGGGTATCGCCCTTGTGTATCATTTTATAATGAACGGCCCGGATGGTCTGCTCTTCAGCGCCGGAGGCCTGGCCCTGGGGATCGCCGTCTTAATCCTCCCTTATCTGATGGGAGGAATGGGAGCAGGAGATGCAAAGCTCATGGGCGCTGTCGGTGCTATATTGGGTGCCAAAGGTGTATTTGTCGCTTTTCTGTTTACCGCCATTGCAGGCGGGATATACGCGCTGATACTGCTTCTAATAAAGCGTCAACATTTTAAAGGTTTCTTCACAAGACAGGCAGCAACATTAAATACGTTTATGTTAACAGGACAATTCATTTTGATCCCGGGGGACGAAGATAAAAAAAAACCAAGGCTGTGCTATGGCATAGCCATTGCCCTGGGAACACTGTTTTCGGTCTTTTTGGAATTCTCGGGATACTACAAGTTCCCGATCTAATATATAGAAAGGAGGCATTTCATGGGAAAATGGAAAGCATTTATTCCCCTTGCAATGGGCTTAGTAATTGCTTCATTAGTCGGTATTTTCGCATACAAATGGCTAAATGTTCAGACGACTCAGAAAAAAGTTGTAAACGTGGAATCCGAGGCTGTGCCTGTTGCAGTGGCTGCAGCGGATTTGCCCTGGGGAACAAAGCTTGAGCCTGAAATGGTAAAGACCCTCCTCTATATTAAAGAAAGCATTCCTCCAGGGGCTTTTTTGGATACTGAATCATTAAAAGGCAGGGTTGTCATCAGTCCGCTGAGACAGAACGAACCCATCCTGGAATGCAGATTAGCTCCGGACAGTGTGACAGTCGGCGGCATATCCGCTATCGTAAAACCCGGAAAGCGTGCGCTGGCTGTAAAAGGCGACAAAGTAATCGGGCTCTCCGGCTTTATCAGACCGGGCAACCGGGTGGATGTTCTCGCTACCATAACCAATCCACGGAACAAAAGGGAGATGACCAAGACAGTGCTTGAAAATATTCTTGTCCTTGCAACAGGAATAGAAATTGAAGAAAACAAAGAAGGCGGCAAACCCCATTCGGTTGATGTTTACACCCTGGAAGTCACTCCCAGAGAAGGGGAAAAGCTGTCCCTTGCCGCTACCGAGGGAAAACTCCACTTTGCTTTACGAAATGTCATTGACAAAGAGACTGTCCTGACGAAGGGAGCCACTGTTTCCGGAATCCTTGCCTCTTTTAGCCCTAAAAAAAGGCAAAAGGCGGCAAATACGACTTACAAGGTAGAGGTAATCAAAGGACGTGACGTGAGGAAAATCAAAGTCAAATTTTAGCAAACACGGAGGGGGGCTTAGCCCATGTTTATACTAAGAAAACTTAACAAAAAGAAAACAGCATCTTTTATATTTATTGTTCCGGTATTGTTGATTTTTTTCGCCAGTTCTTGGGCAGCCGGCTCTGTGCTTCCGGAAACCCGGGAACCGCGGAAACTCGAACTTGTGTCAGGAAAATCAATTATCCTGAGAACTTCTGAGCCGATCAAGCGCATTTCCGTTGGCGTGCCTATGATCGCTGACTTTGTCATTATTTCTCCCCACGAAATTTACATACTCGGAAATATTACAGGAATCACCACTCTAACATTATGGCAGAACAAAAAGATTTTTGCCATCTATGACCTGGAAGTGGCCTATGATATTTCCCGGTTAAAGCAAAAGCTTCAAGAAGTCCTGCCCAACGAGAAAAATCTTAGGGTTTTTGCGACTCAAGATTCGATTACCCTTTCCGGCACGGTATCGAGCACGGCAAACCTTTCGCAGGCTGTGGCTTTGGCTGACGCATACGCAGGATATGTGATAAAAGTCGAAGAGCAGGAAGATAGCAAGGTCGAGGGAAAAGTAACCAAGATTAAATGGGCTCGCGAAGCCCGAAAAGTGTGCAATTTTCTTGAGGTAGGCGGCGTACACCAGGTTATGCTGGAAGTAAGAGTGGCCGAGATGTCAAAAAGCGTGATCAACAATTTAGGAATAAATTTCAGCTACGCCAGAGGAGGAGACGTTGGTCTCAGCTTACTCGGAGGTCTGACGGAACTGGATGAATTGACAGACACAACTCTCGATCTTCTTGTTTCGCCGGCAGTTAATGCCCTTTTCCGTTTTCATAAAGGGGGCGCGACCTGGACAGGGTTTGTTGACGCCTTAAAGAAGGATGGTCTGGTCAAGATTCTGGCAGAGCCGACCCTTATTGCCTTAAGTGGACAGACTGCAAACTTTCTGGCAGGCGGAGAATACCCGGTGCCTATACCTTCGCAAGATGGTATTGCTATCGAATTCAAGGCTTTTGGAGTAGCACTCTCTTTCACCCCAACTGTGCTGAGCGAAGACAAGATCAGCATTAAGGTTGCGCCAGAGGTATCAGAACTCGACTTTTCAATTGCTTTGGAAGTCGGAGGATACACTGTGCCTGGATTGAGCACGAGAAGGGCTATGACGGTGGTGGAGCTTGCAGACGGTCAGAGTTTTGCCATTGCCGGTCTTCTCAAGGAAACAGTTCGAGACAGCATGTCCAGGTTTCCGCTTTTGGGTGATATTCCGGTGTTAGGCGCCCTGTTTAGAAGCCGCGCCTTTCAAAAGAATGAGACAGAACTGATTATTATAGTCACACCTCACCTTGTAAAACCGCTTGATCCGGAAAAACAGACCCTGCCGACCGATTTCTATATAGAGCCTGACGATACGGAAATTTATCTTCTGGGATTAATGGAAGGATGGGAGAAGAACCAGCCTTCGACTGCCAGAGGAGAATTGGACGGAGAATTTGGACATGGCATGCCGTATCCGGATTAACTTATAAAAAGATTGGTAGAGGAGAATAACATGTTAACCAGATGCCTTACATTAATCGGATTGATAGCAACGCTGTTGATTTTTTCAGGATGCGGACCAAGGGAAACAATGCTGAGTAGAAATTGGGGAAACTCTTTTGAATCAGCAAAACAGAGCCAGATATTGAACCCTGAAGCCGGAAGAAATCTTGAACCTGTTGTCGGACTGGACGGCCAGGTAGCCGGGAATAATATGGAAAAATACAGGCAAGGGTTTAAAAAGGATATGTCAAAGGAAATGACTATCACCATTAAAAACGAGTAGAATAACCGTTCACGGTTATCGGTTGAAAAAACTGTGAACCGACAACCGTAAACCGTAAACCGTGTTAGAGAGGTTCCCATGTCTGATAATATGATTCAGATCAAGATAGAAGTAAAAAAACCAGGTCTGAGAAAAAAGCTGGATGAGATCATTCGCTCTGTTGAAGGCATGCATGTTCAAATGTCTCATGATACTCGCAGGGCAGACCTTTTGATCTTTGAGCTGGGGAATGATATTGATAAAGAGTTTCAATACATCCGGTCATTATTAAATTCTGACGCGGCAGCCGAAGTTTTTCTAATCTCAGAGAATTCCGATCCCGCGGTCCTGATGCAGGCTATAAAAACCGGCGCAAAAGAATTTTTCATTCTTCCTCTTAAAGAAGAAGAAGTAAAGATAGCTCTGAAAGAATTAAAGAAAAAAATAAAGAGAGCCAACCGTAGAAACTCCCCGAAAATCGGGCAAATTATAAGTGTTGTCGGCAGCAAGGGAGGAATAGGAACAACTACGGTTGCCGTAAATCTGGCAGTCAACCTGGCTCAGAAAAAAAGCGTTCAATCAGTAGCTCTGATAGACATGAATATGATGTTCGGAGAAGTGCCTCTGTTTTTAGAAATCAAGCCGGGCTATCATTGGGGTGAAATAGTAAAAAATATTTCCAGACTGGATTCTACATTTTTAATGAACACCCTTTCCAAACATTCTTCCGGAGTTCATATCCTCCCGTCTCCGGGCAGTTTAAATGGTTCCGCATCTGCGGCCCCTGAAATGATGGGACATCTCATAGGTTTCATGCAAAAACTTTTTGACTTTGTGATAATTGACGCAGGCCAGTCCGCAAATGAAATTTCCCTGAAAGTTCTGGAAATGTCGGACAATATTTTGCTCATGTCTCTTCTGAGCCTTCCCTGCATGTCCAATACTAATAAGCTTTTACAATCAATTAGTGATCTGGGTTTTCTTCCGGAAGAACGGATCAGGATTGTGATTAATCGTTATTTGACAAATTCGGAGATTTCTCTGCAAGACGCAGAAAATAGCATTCATAAAAAGATATTCTGGACCATACCAAACGATTACAGCACAACAATGTCCGCTATAAATAACGGAAAGCCGCTCTCCGAGATTGCAGCCAAAGCGCAGATAACCAGGAACCTGAATGATCTGGCTGATACCTTTGCGCCAAAAGAGAAAAATCAAACAACAAAGTGGTGGGAAATATTGAAAACAAAGCGGAGGTAAACAAAGATGAAAATGAACCTGGAAAGCATGCCAAAAAATATCACAATAAATTATGTGCCTGATGAATATTTCGAGTTAAAGACCAGAATTCACGATCGTTTATTAGATCTTATTGACCTTTCCGCTATTGAAAAACTTGAGCACGATGTTCTCAAGTCTCAGATCAGGGTCATTGTACAAAGAATATTGGGCGAAGAAAACTTTGCCGCGCCCCTCAATGCAATGGAAAGAGAGCGGCTCTTTACGGAAATCCAGGATGAAGTAATGGGACTCGGCCCACTTGAACCTTTTCTTAAAGATCCTGCTGTTTCCGATATCCTGGTTAATACATACAAACATATCTATGTGGAAAAACTGGGCAAGCTGGAACCTACTGATGCAAGGTTCAAAGATGATGCTCACCTGATGAAAATCATTGATAAAATCGTTTCTGCTGTGGGACGGCGCATTGATGAGTCTTCTCCTATGGTAGATGCCAGGCTCTCGGATGGTTCCAGGGTCAATGCAATTATACCCCCTGTAGCTGTTGACGGGCCCTCGGTTTCTATCAGGCGTTTTGCCGTAAATCCCCTGGAATTAAACGATTTGATCATGCTGAAAACATTGACTCCTGAAATCGCTGAAATTTTGAAAGGAGTTGTCAAGGCAAAGCTGAACGTCTTGATTTCAGGAGGCACCGGCAGTGGTAAAACCACTTTGTTAAATGTTCTTTCCCGGTTTATTCCTGAAAACGAACGGATTGTTATTATCGAAGATGCTGCGGAATTACAGGTAAAGCAGGAACACCTGGTGCGGCTGGAAAGCAGACCTCCAAACATAGAGGGAAAGGGTGAGATTACGCAGAGAGAACTTGTGAAAAACAGCTTAAGGATGCGTCCTGATCGCATTATTGTGGGGGAGGTCCGCGGGAAAGAGGCGTTTGACATGCTTCAAGCCATGAACACCGGACATGATGGGTCTTTAACAACTGTCCACGCCAACTCTCCACGCGATGCCCTGTTGCGGCTCGAAACTATGGTGGCTATGGCAAACCTCGATATCCCGAGTGAGTTTCTGAGGAAATTTGTCAGCTCCGCCATCAATGTTGTTATTCAGGTATCCCGCCTGACTGATGGAACAAGAAAACTGGTGTCTTTGGAGGAAATCACGGGAATGGAGGGAAACATGATTACCACGCAAGAAATCTTTTCATTCCAGCAAAAAAGTATAGATGAGAATGGTAAAATAGAAGGAGAATTCAGATTTCATGGTATTCGGCCTAAATTCATCGATAAATTTACTTTAGCCGGAATAGAGGTCTCTAATGATCTGTTTAACGTTGCGTAAAATGAGCGATCAGCTCTTAGCAATTAGCTGTTAGCTCTTATTATTTCAGGTTGTTACCAGCTAAAAGCTAACTGCTAAAAGCTCAATTGAGGTTCTGTTAAAATTGCAGTTTGAGTTTGAATGGAGGTAGCCGTTCACGGCTTACGAATGGAGTTAAAGAATGAAAATTTTTATTGCCTTTATATTTATATTCGCTGTGTCAATCTTTCTCTCAGAAATGCTTTTCTATGCCTACAGAACCATACGCCACCCTGACCGCAAAAAGATCAAAAAAAGGCTGAAAACATTATCCTATAAAAAAAACAAAGCCGGAGTTCCTGATATTCTACAAAAAAAACTGCTAAGTGATGTTCCCTTTTTGAACAAAATTCTTTTGCGCATTCCGGGGCCCCAACGGTTAGACCGGTTTTTACAACAAGCTAATGCGCAATATCGTCTCGGTGTTTTTATATTACTTACAATTATCCTTGCGCTGACAGGCTTTTTTGGCGGAGTTTTAATCACAGGCAATTATGTGCTTTCCATAATAATTGCGCCGGCACTGGCTATAATTCCTTTCTTTTATCTTTGCCGGAAAAAAAAGAAAAGAATGGAAAAATTTCAGAGACAACTGCCTGAAGGTCTGGAATTGATTGCCCGTTCATTAAAAGCAGGCCATTCCTTTCCAAGCGGCATGAAGCTGGCTGCCGATGAGTTTGACGACCCGCTTGGCCCTGAATTTGATGAGACCCTGAATGAAATCAACTTTGGGGTAAGCGTTCCTGATGCATTGAAAAATCTTACAGATCGAATTGATTGCCATGACTTGAAATTTTTTGTCATTTCCGTGATTTTGCAGCGTGAAACCGGTGGTAACCTTGCCGAGATTATAGAGAGCCTGGCTTATATTATACGTGAAAGGTTTAAGCTGTACGGCAAGGTCAAGATCCTGGCCTCAGAAGGAAAATTATCGGCTATAATTCTTTGCGCAATACCTTTTCTTCTAATAATAGCTCTTCGTTTCATAAACCCGGATTATATCAACACCCTGTTTACTGAGCCTGCCGGGAGGATAATGGCCGGCATAGCAGCATGTATGATGGTGATGGGAATTCTTGTGATGAAAAAAATGGTTAATATCAAAGTATAATTTAGTGCCTAAATTGAGCTATTAGCTCAACATAACATAAAGGGGGCAGGAAATGGCATCCACGATTTCAAATATTCCGATTTTAATTTCCGCATCAGCTTTTCTGGCAGTGTCCCTGCTTTTTGCGGGATTATATCAATATATTCGTCAAAATGCCAGGGCGCGTGAGCTGACAGAAAAAGTGCGGAAAACCGGTGAAAACAGAAATGCGTCCAATAGAGAAAAATCATCTTCAGAAACCAGAGACGCGGCCCAAAAACCAATCTTGAATTTCTTGATTTTATTAGGTAAACGTCTAATCCCAAAGCAAGTTGTAAATTATGCTCAAATGAGAACCAGGTTTCTTATGGCCGGCCTGCGTGGCGCAAATGTTCCGGCTCTTTTTTGGGGAAGCAAATTTTTGTTCGCATTTTCTCTGCCCGTCTGTTTCTTTCTTGGAATCATTTTTTTAAAACCTGTTGATGGTTCCACAAAGCTTTTTGTCTCCTGTTTCCTTGCCTTTTCAGGCTATTATTTACCAGACATCTGGCTGCGCATGAAAACCTCTGCCAGGAAAAATAAGATATTTGAAGGAATTCCTGATGCGCTTGATCTGCTGGTGGTCTGTGTGGAAACAGGCATGGGGCTGGATGCAGGCATAAACCGGGTGGCAAAAGAAATAAAGTTAAGCAACGAGGTGTTAAGTGAAGAATTCAATATCCTGAACCTGGAAATAAGAGCAGGAAAGTCGCGTGAAGACGCGCTGAGAAACCTGGCCGAGCGGACCGGTATTGAAGACATTCACAGCCTTGTAATCCTGTTGATCCAGGCGGACAAATTCGGCACCAGTATTGCCCAATCTCTGAGGGTGTTTTCTGATTCCTTTAGAACAAAAAGATTTCAGAAAGCAGAGGAAATAGCGGCAAAGCTGCCGGTAAAGTTAATGGTGCCTTTGATTTTTTTTGTTTTTCCGTCCCTGTTTGTTGTAATTTTAGGGCCGGCAGCTATTCGCATATACCAGGTACTTTTGCACCCATAGACGGTTTACGGTTTACGGTTGGAGGTTAACAGTTGGCGGTTAACCGTAAAACTAACCATTTTCAATCATTGCATAGTTCATTGAAAAAACTGTAAACCGATAACCGTGAACCGATAACCGTAAACCGATAACCGATAACCGGCAGACAGGAATCGCTGATGATATATTTACGGAACAACAAAGGGGTTGCCGCAGTTGAGTTTGCGATTTGCCTTCCGATTCTAATTTTACTGCTTTTTGGTTTAATTGAATTCGGGCTCTTGTTCTATAACCAGCAGGTAATCACCAATGCGAGCAGGGAAGGAGCTCGCGCCGGGATTGTAGCGGAAACCGTGAATGCCGATATTATACAAATCGTTGAAAACTACTGCAGCGGCAAGCTGATTAACCTGAATGGCGACAATGAATTGCAGACAGACGCGGTTACTGTCTCTGGTTCAAATACGGCAGGCGGCATTGCTATCCTTACCGTTAGCGTCAATTATAATTACAATTTTTTGTTCGGCGGTATCCTGGGCTTTACCAACATACCCCTGTCTGCACAAACCATAATGCGAATGGAGTGAACAAAAAAAAGGGTAATTCAAATGCAAAAAAAGAGTATTTTCTTTAATCAAAAAGGCGCAACAGCAGTTGAATTTGCGATTGTTTTATCCTTACTCATTACCCTGATTTTCGGCATAATTGAATTCAGCTTGTTCATCTTCAACCGCCAGGTCATTACCAATGCAGCACGGGAAGGCGCACGCTACGGAATTATTGCGCGTGCGGTGCGGGTACCCGACAACGAAATTAAGGCAGTCGTGCTTGGTTACTGTACACAGCATCTGGTCACCTTCGGCGACGACGTGTTAACCGCTGATGACGTTGTTATCCCTGCCCGATGCCTGACGTTCCAATGCGACCTGGAAGTACAGGTGAATTACGAGTACAAATTTCTCTTTTTATCTAATCTGGGGATCGGCCCCATAAATTTACAGGCTACTTCAGTGATGAAGATGGAATAATGAGGAAGCAAATGAAATCCTATTTCAAAATTTTTGAAAAAGTCAAGAATCAGGCCGGTGTTTCCGCCGTGATCGTTGCCATTGTTCTGACCATGCTAATCGGTTTTACAGCATTGGCGGTTGATGTGGGTTATTTGTATGTCACTAAAAACGAGCTTCAGAACGTGGCCGATGCCGCGGCATTAGCAGGGGCTGGCTATTTGGGCTCGATATATAAGGGGCTCTCCTATGATGAGCAGCAAACGCACGAGTTTTCTCGATCTGATATTGTGGCTGTCGTCCAGGAGGTCGCCCTCAAAAATCAAGCAGCCAGAATGAATATAGTTATCAATGATGCCGACGTGACCATCGGCAACTGGGACGGGACAAACCCATTGCCTCCAATGGCGGCTCCAATTGTCGGCCCGGATGCTGTGAGGGTTATCGCACGACGGGACGGCATTGCCAACGGTCCGATCCTTACTTTTTTTGCCCGAATCTTCAACATAAATACCGTGAATGTGTCTGCAGATGCTACCGCAGCCTTAACCGGCCCGGCCACAGTCGGAAAGCTTAAGGTACCCTTTAGCCTGTCTGAAAACAACTTCCCAAATGATTGCTCAGACCCAATTATCTTTTCGCCGACTGCTGACAGTTGCGCGGGTTGGCACAATTTTTTTGATCCGGTCAATGCCAGCACAATGGCAGACAAATTGATCGGGCTGATCACAGGCGATGGTGTGGATGAGTTCGGCAATACTAATAGTGATTGCCTCCTCGCGCCCTGTGGATGGGCATGGCTGGATGCGAACTTTGATATGAAAGCCACCCCTGATGCCGAAGTTACTCCTGATGCCGGAATAGGAGATGAGTTTAACCACCAGGGTGGAACAGTTGCCAGTCTGTTTCTTGGTGGCAGGCTGGGTAATACGAATGAGGATATCAACCTGCCGGAGGAGATCCTCGGGGATGCAAAACACCCGGCGCCGTTTCCGGCCTTGTTTGACTATTTCCGGCGTCGTGACAATGATGGCAACGACAGCATCTGGACATCAACGGTTCCTGTTTACGAAGATGATGAGCTTTGCGAGAACCCAAACGATGCCATCCCAATCGTAGGTTTTGCTATGATCGAAATCCATATGCCAAACCCGCCGCCCGACTCATCGGTGAGCGTAAACGTTTACTGCGATCTCATTTTTATTGACGGACGTGGCGGGGGTGGAGGCTATGGCAACCTTAAGGGAACCATTCCTAATCTGGTGGAGTGAGAAATAGAAATTAGGAAGAGATTAGAATAGAAATTGGAAATTAGGGAGAAATGAAAAGGAGGTTTCATAATGGCTCATTTGAAAAAATTATTAATAGCATTTTGCCTGCTTGTGTCTGCATCGTTTGCAGAAGCCTCAGGCGTTATTTCAGAGCAGATATATTTCCTGGAGGAAGATGGCCGGCACGCATTGATATATACGACCAGCCGCACCGACTACTCCAATTACAACATGTGGTTTCGAAACAGGGAAGGCTATGAAACAGAGGATTACATCAAAGATTTTCTTTACATCCATCCTAATGAATACACATGGGATACGGTTTCAAAAAACGGCTATACCCTTCTGAAAATGCCCGGAAGAAGCTTCGCCGGCATGGAGCGGGTTGAACTTGAAGCCGGCCTGCAGGTCACTGAAGATGGTGTGTATAATTTTAGTAATTGCCGAGATATAGTGAAAACGCCTGACGGCCATTACGGACTCTGGAACAGCCCCGACAACTTTGAAAAGATCTCTTATTCATGGGTGTTTCCCGCAAACCTGGAACCAATTGAATACAAAGCCAATCGCGAAGGCAAATGGGTGCACCGGCACAATACTGTCACATATTATGGATCAAACGTAAATGATCTTGAGTTTCAGATAACATACCGCCCGTCCACTCATGAAACCTATGATGCGCTTAAAGAGAAACTAGCAACTGAAACCGAGATCGAGGTTGAACAGGCGCCCACGGGCGTCAAGATTACGGTGGCAGCAACTGTGCTCTATCCGTCCGGGATCGCAGTATTGTCTGACAGAGGAAAGTCCGTGCTTTGCAAGGTGGCGGAAACACTCAAGGATCGCAGGAATGTAAATATCATAGTCGAAGGACATACCGACAATGTGCCGATTAGCCCTAAGCTTGCGTCAACATTTGCAACAAACTGGGAGCTGGCTTCTGCTCGTTCCATAAATATTATACACTTTCTCGTAGAAAAAGGGATGGAGGAGTCTCGTTTTGGGTCGGGGGCATTCTCCTTTCAGCGACCGATTGCTTCTAACGAGACAGAGGAGGGCAAGGCAAAAAACCGCCGGATCGAACTGCTGATTGAGGAGAATGGCGGGGAATAAAGGCGTGGAACAACCTGTGCGGTTAGCCATTAGCATTTAGCCGTTAGCATTGAAAGGGTGCAATACAAAAAAGTAATTAATAAGATAGTAAAGGGCATTTTTTTGAATATCGAATGTCGAACAGGGAATTATGAATGTCGAAGGAACGTGACAAATTTGATCTTGAGGAACGGCTAATTGAGTTTGCAGTACGTGTTATTCGGACGGCAGAGTCATTGCCGAAAACAAAAACAGGAAATCATATTTCCGGGCAACTAATTCGTAGCGGAACATCACCCGCTCCAAATTACGGTGAGGCCCAAAGCGCTGAATCAAAAGCTGATTTTGTCCATAAAATGCGATTAGCGCTGAAAGAATTAAGAGAAACCAGGATATGGCTACTTATAATTGTGAGGGCTGACTTAATAAAACCTGCATCAAAGCTTGATGACTTGTTAGATGAAAGTAACCAATTGATCTCAATTTTTGTTAAAAGTATAGGCACTGCCAAAAAGAACAAGGATAAGACTTCATAATTCGACATTCCCTGTTCGACATTCGACATTAAATCAGCATGTTAGACGAAAAACATCCTTTATCTAAAAAATGTCACTTTTTTGTATTGCACCCTACATTGAAAAGGGATGGAAATGAGAGATTTTACCTGGTTCCCATGCTCCAGCGTGGGAACCCATATGGTATGCATTCCCACGCTGGAGCATGGGAACGAGAAACGTTAAAACTGTCAACTTACTTTTTGGGCTTGCTGAAAAATGCCGTGGGAAAAAATAAAAATTGAGAAAAAAGGAGAACATGATGAAAAAACATCTTTTTTTTGCTGTATTAGTGGTGGTAATATTTTCATGCACATCGCTGTATGCAGCGCAGGACCATCTTGACCACTTCTATGTTGGAGTTGGTGGTTCTTATGCTGTTGAGGATTTTGATAATAGTCCTGATTATGACAATTCATGGGGAGCAAATGCAAAAATCGGTTATCACACACACCCTCTGTTAGACATTGAATTAAACTTTGACTACCTGAATTACTTTGAATATAGTGAAAGTTATAAAGTGTCCGGCACACGTTTTGATGGGGAGGTCGATCTGGAGATATTCACATGTATGTTTGTACTGAAAGGCTATTTTCCGATTTCCACTGAAAAAGTAAAGTTATCAACAGTTGTAGGCGCAGGACTTATGCAGGCTGATTTAAAATATAGATTTTCTACTTCAGAGTTGCCTGACGAGACATCTATTTCAGGCTCGGATGACGAGATAGATTTGTGTGGCAAGATTGGATTAGGATTAGACTTTTTTGCATTTCAAGACATTTCCCTCGGCATTGAAGGAAACTACACATTTGGATTTGGCGACCTTGATGATATCAGGTATTTTAACTTCACTATAGGAGCTGCTTATCATTTCTGATCCTATGTATTGGAAGACACAGGCTTAACCCCATAAGCGCTGACTTAAGCTGCGAGATAGTATTTGGGATGTATTTAAAATATCGAATGTCGAACAAGGAATGATGAATGTCGAAGGAAGGTAATACCTTTGATCTTGAAGATCGGAGTTATAGATTTCCAAGATTTTCTGAGAAGTTACACCATGAACTGAAAAGAGGTTGCCGAATGAAAATAATGCATATCAGAATATTTTTTCTCCTAATAACTCTAATGGCAGGCATTTTATCAGGTTGCGCCTCACAGGAGCAAAATCTGCGGACACAAGGCCGATACGAAAATTTTTACGAATCCGCAGATAAAAAAACTTTGCCTGCTATGGGAAGCGATGAATTTGAAAGATCGGGGGATGCCTTATTGAGCAGAGGTAATCTCTACAAGGCTTTCGTGCAATACGACAAATCTCTGCAACTCGACTCGGACAATATCAGGGTCATTTACAAAAAAGGCCTGTTGTTTGTTATCGGGGGATTAAATCAGGACGCTATTAAGGAATTTCAAAAAGTCATTAAGGAAGAATCCGGGCATGCTTTAGCTTACAAGGGCATGGGGCAGGCATTTTTTCAAATGAAAAAATATGACGAAGCAAAAAGAAATTTTCAAAAAGCCGTTGATCTGGATCCAGGGCTTTGGAAGGCTTATAATTTTTTGGGAATTATTTATGATTACAAAAAAAAATATCTTATGGCCATTTATAACTATAACAAAGCAATCAGTCTGAAGCCTGATAAGGGATTTTTGTACAATAATCTGGGGGTGTCCTGGTCCCTGACGAGAGATTACGAAAAAGCAATCGATGCATTTAACACGGCATTAGAAACAAAATATTCCAAAAGCAAGACTTATAACAACCTGGGCATGGCTTTATCTAAACCGGGGAGATACCGGGAAGCATTGGAGGCTTTCAGAAAAGGAGGAAATGAGGCGCAGGCTTATAATAACCTGGGGTGTATTTATTTAGAAGAAGGAAAGTTTGAAAAAGCAACTACCTGTTTTGAAAAAGCTATAGAGCTTAACCCCGGTTTCTATACCAGAGCAAGCGAAAACTTAAAAAAAGCCAGAATAGATTATGATTCACTTTTTGATTAAAAAAAACGATTTATCGGAAATAAAAGCTATGAACATCGAACGTCCAACGTCGAATTTTGAATAAGGTATTCCGCCAATTTATAAACTGGCGGAGCGAAGCGATTTCATCATTCGATGTTCAACGTTGGTTGTTGGATGTTCGACGTTCAAAAAAACGCTTTACTCTGCCGTTCAATATTATATTATTCACGGCTAAGTCATTCTCTCCCATAACATATTGAAACAACATTTACTCAACCACCCAGACTGTACAGTTCCGCGCATAGTTAACGATCTTGCTGGAGACACTGCCGAAAAGGAATTCCTCGCTTCGTGAAAGCCCTTGTCTTCCAACGACTACGGTGCTGTATTCTGTCTCATCTCTTTCTTCCAGAATACATTGTGCCATGGATGGACAGTAGCGCAAGGTAGAGCGAACCGAAACCGTGCTCTGATCAAAACCCCGCTGTATCAATATTTCACGGTAGTCTTCAAGCATTTTATCAGCTTTCTTTTTATACTGGCTGAGCCATTTCTCCTTTTCATCGGTTGTAGGAAAGTAATCTTCTTCCGGTTCATTAATTACATGCAGGATAGTAACCCTGAAGCCCTCTGCGCCTTCCAGAAGTTGAGCTACATATAAAACCGCACGACGGGCATTCTCCGACTCATCAACTGCAATAAGAATGTTCTTATTAAAAACAAGCTCTTTATTCATGTTTTTTCCTCCTTGCGAGTTTTAATATTTGTAAGCGTTCACAGGTTCACGGAGTAATGGACTACCGACTCCAACACTCTACCTACCTGTCGTATACCATGAAAAAGATCTACCATAGTTTCTTGGCGGCACCTAAGGGGGTGCCATGGACAAACTTGTTTGTCCGTGCAAATGACGTCGATACAAAGTAACAAACGAGAACAACTGTTCGGTATTTCAATGGTTGAGGTCATGTGCATTTGTTAAAATTCTTCGGCAGAAAAGGGGCACGGACAAACAAGTTTGTCCATGGCACCCGTCGGTGAACCCTGAACCCGTGAACGGCTACTAATATTTTTTATGGTTTCTTTGTGAACTCTTCCAAATCCTCCAGCATCTGGCTGGTATTATCATAAAACCAGTTGGCTCCACTTGAAAAATGCATGAGCACCCTGTTAAGAGTTTCAGGTATATAGGGATAGACCTTTTTTAAATTTGCCACACGATTGTGAAAAACAATATTAACATCATCATCTGTCAGCAGACTTAAAGCAGGATGGTTTTGTTTCTTAAGGTCAGTCATCATTACGTCGCCCATTCCTGTCAGAAATATTAAAATATTACCCAGACCAAAGAGATCATAGCCATATATATTCTCTCTCTGGCGGTAATTATAGTCAAAATCTATCCAGCGAAAATCTTTACTGTCCCTGTCAATGAAAATATGATCTCTACGAATATCACCGTGTTTCTCACCATTTTCATGTAGAAATTTAATAGCTTTAATGCACTCAATATATTTACTTAAAATGCCGGGAAACAGCTCATAAAAATAAGCCTGGTGATCAGGCTTTAAATTTTGCAGATAGTCATGGAGCGGCTTTCCATTAACCACATCCAATACTCTAACAATATTTCCCTTTTCATCCTCTAACGCATATCCATGCATGAAATTTTTATGACCAGCCACCAGCTTTAAAATGCGCGCCTCTTTTTTAGGGCTCCTGAAGCACTCAAAATCAATACCCGCAATATTAGCCATAAACTTTTCATGAAAAACAAGTTTTATGATCTTCCTGCTCCCATCAGTCAAGTCAACAGATCGTTTTACCCAAAATTTTTCCTCATCATCAAGCCCGAAACGTCCTTCTTTTGCATTATGCAAAATCAGAAAGGGCTTTTCATCAAGAACTACCACACTTCCATATTCTACACGAAAAAAATCAGAGGTGTCTTTGAAAATTTTAAACCGATAATTCTCCGGACGAGGAGATGTCCAGCGCGCAATCATTTGATGAAGAGTTTCTTGTGATATAGATTTTTCCATAAATACCTCTGTTTGTAGCGGTTCACGGTTGTCGGTTCACGGTTCACAGTTTAAGGATAGAGAGCGATGAAGTCAGAACACATCGTAACCTCACATAAAATATAAATTTAGTGCTCACTACTTGCCTGCCGCTGGCACACGGCTAAGTCATTCTCTCCCATAACATATTGAAACAACATTTATTCATGTAAACTTTCAGATTCTCACGCAAAGGCGCCAAGCTCGCAAAGAAAAAAAATAAAACTTAGCGTCTTTGCGCCTTTGCGTGAGGCAATATTTTTTTGAAATACTGTTATTCCCCAAAATTATCCTCGACTTTGACGTAGCCCTGATCAAGATCTCAGCACATGTCTTTCCCAAAAATCACTCAACTTAGGTAATATCGGGATGGCTCATGGCCGGATTTTCTCCCATGACAAACATGCCATGGATTCTACATTATCCGTCCCTGATACGTGCTGCGTAATTCCCATTGAATAGATTATCATGGCGCGCTTAACTCCGGCATACATGCGGGCCGCCCTTTTGAGACCTTGGCAGAAAAGGGGCACGGACAAACAAGTTTGTCCATGGTACCCGTCGGTGAAGCCTGAACCCGTGAACGGTTACTATTTATTGTTGTTAAATGATTTTTTATCATACTATATATATAAATCAAGAAAATCGAATAAGTCATATGTTCATTTATTACATAATCTGAATTAAACTTGACATAATTTCATATAATGTTCATATTTTTATTAAATTAGCGCACCTTCGGTGCGGACTTTCAGGTTGTAATTATATTGTTTTTTTCGTAGGGGCGATCCTTGTGATCGCCCTGATTCGATTAGGGCGACCACAAGGGTCGCCCCTACTAACCTATTGATAAAATTAACCATAAAATGGAAATTCCTATACTATTAAATTAATGCACCTTCGGTGCGAATATTTAAAGTGCCTAAAGTGAGCTAAAGTATATTAAAGTGCCTAAAGTTAAGGAATGCGCCTTTGGCGCTGCCAATTTTAATTTTTTTTACCATACAATCTTGCTCACTTTATTTCCGGCTGAAGTTATAATCAAGCACTGAAAATATATAGCACGCCAAAGGCGTACCATAACTTTAGGCATTTTAGGCACTTTTTACTCATATGTCCTATGTTGCCGAATTCATTGGGCAAAAAATGGAAATTCCTATACTATAAATTTATATTAAAGGATTATACTATGCTGCTCAAACTTTTTCTTGCATTCACACTTATACCTGTTGCTGAAATATACCTGCTGATAAAAATCGGCTATTCAATAGGAGCACTTAACACGGTGCTGGTTGTAATCATAACTGCTTTTGCAGGAGCAACCCTTGCCCGCATACAGGGTCTGCAAACCATGCTGCGCATCAAAGCCGGCCTTCAGCAGGGAATAGCGCCAACTGAAGATCTGATTGATGCGTTTATAATATTTTTAGCCGGAATTGTTCTTTTAACCCCCGGGTTCATCACCGACATTGCAGGACTGCTGCTGCTTATTCCGGTAACCAGATATCACTTTAAACGATATTTAAGATCCAAATTCGACCAGTGGATCAAAAACCAGACTATACATATCAGACGCTTTCCTGAATAACTCCATAACCAACCTCTATCTCTAACAAGCCGAGTTTACTTCAGCCGCAAGGCCACAGGCCGTAAAATTGTGGTATTTCACCACGAATGGCCTGTAACGCAGCGGATGCTGTGAAATCGGCTTGTTAGTCAACGAAGTTGTTGAAATCCGCTGACCATGAACTGCACGGCAATAACCGCAAGCAAAAGCCCCATGATGCGAGTAACTACTCGAATACCTCCGACGCCCAGCACCTTCCGAATCCATTCTCCGAAATAAAACACAAAATAAATTATATTTGACACTTAAGCTCCTTTTTATTATTAACAATATGGAATTTATCAAAGAATAAATAGACTGCAAGCTTATTTATTTTGGCAAAATTAAAAACTCCATCTGCAAGTTACACTGTTGTATTGCAGCGTCCACTCATTCTTCAAAGCAGGTCTTTTCATTAGAATTTGCCATCTGTATTCCAACGTATTTCAGGCAATGTTTTAAATGTAACAAGAGGCGTCATCTCGTGTTTTTAGATAGATTACAAAGAGTTAGCATTTCAACGAAAATAATTTTGGGATATCTACCGATTTTCCTGGTTATGATCATAATAAGTATAGTCGCTCTTTCAAATCTTAATGAAGCAAATAGGACCAGCAAAAATATTATAGAACATGATATTGTTTTGCTGGAAGCCGCTAATCATATGCTCGACAGCCTTCTGGCACAAGAATCTTATGGCCGTCGCTATTTAATTCTGGATAGTCAGGAGATACTGGAACTGTTCTGGCAGCGAAGTGATGAATTTGATACGCTTGTCTCTAAAATTCAGGACCTTACAGAATCCCAAAACATTCCTTCAAAGCAGTTGTCAATTCTCCATAATGAATTTAATAATCTTTACAAAGATCGGCTAAAGAATACAGGCAATAAATCATCAATCCTTACAAAGGAATATGATGCAAACATCAAAAGTAAGCTGGACGAATTAATAGCTCTGATTCAAATGATGAGGTTGAATGTAAAAGAAAATCAAAACCAGATGATTATCAAGAATAGCGATGCCGGATTGAAAGCGTTTCGCATTACTGTTATATTATCAAGTCTTGGCCTTATTCTGGGTATAGGTGCAGTAACCCTGACGACTCGCAACATCGCAAGATCTATCCAGCAGCTAAAATTAGCAACAAATGAGATAGCAAAAGGCAGATTCAATCATATTCCGGATGTTACAGTTCAGGATGAATTGGGTGAACTTGCAAATGCTTTTATTAAAATGGCTCACCTGTTAGCCTCCCTCGAAGAAGCCAACTTGAATGCAAATCCGTTGACAAGGCTGCCGGGTGGAATAGCAATTGAGAATGTTCTGAAAAATAGACTGGCGGCAAGCAAATCTGTGACATTCTGTTTGCTTGATATAGACAATTTTAAATCGTTCAATGATCATTATGGATATGCTGCGGGCAATGAAATTATCAAAGCAACGGCAAAAATTATTGAAAAAACAACTGCCGAATATGGAACAAATGATGATTTTGTGGGGCATATCGGGGGAGATGATTTTGCAATCTTAACAACCATAGAAAGGTATAATGAAGTTTGCACCCATATTATCGAAGAGTTTGACAAAAAGGTTGTTGACTTTTATAATACCAAAGACAGGGCAAATGGTTATATCATGGGGGAAACACGCCAGGGCAATAAAATAAAATTTCCGATCATGTCTATTTCTATTGCTGTTGTTCTTTCAAATAATGTGAAAAGGCAGATAAATCATATTGAAATTGGAGAGATTGCTGCGGAACTAAAAGAACATGCAAAAAAAATTCATGGTAGTGTGTTTATGGTCAATCGAAGAAAAAAGTGAAATTGATTAATCGCTTTAAACCATTACCTATAGTAGTGGTACAATAAAAAGGTTTTACCGTTACAGTAATTATTTAAGAGTGCCTAAAGTGCACTAAAGTGCCTAAAATGCCTAAAGTTAAGGAATCCTGCTATTTTATAACTGCCTGTCGGCAGGTGGGTTACTCTACGCTCTCAATGCATTGGCAAGAGAGTGATTGCAAATCCTTGTGGTTTTGTTTATCAATCAGCACGCCGAAGGCGTACAACAACTTTAGGCACTTTAGCTCACTTTAGGCATTTTAGGGGCTACCAACGTAAGGCGGGACAGCCCGCCAGCCAGTAGGGGCTGGTTTGAAACCCGCCTCTACTCTTGATTGCGGAATTGCTATAGGGACAAAATGGCGGAAAGTGTCCCGCTTTATGTTGGTAGCCCATTTTAGGCACTTAGTAGTCCGTCAGGATACCTTTGAGGACTAATATAAACAAGCCACCTCCTGTCTTTGTGCCATATGACATACCTTTCAAAAATATACAAGATATGGCATATGGCACAAATGAGATAGTGACATATGGCATGCGAAGTTTGCCATATGGCATTATCTCTGTGGGGATGGTAATTTGACTACAAAATAATGGAGGCGTGTGAAAGCAAACTATCTTTTAAAGCTAATTGTTTTATTTTTCTTACTTTGTATGGTAATTTTCATTACTGGTTGTGTACTGCAAACAAAAAACATGAAAAACTCAACCTATTATCTTGCCTTGCAAACGAAAGAAATTAAAACCGAAATTTCTCACCTGGAAAACGCTCTGAAAAGCGAAGACAACTCATTATCCAGACCGACCTCTCTTGATTATTTTTATTTAGCATTGCTTTATTCGCACTTCAAAAACCCTGAACCCGATTACAAGCGCGCATTTAAAAACCTGGAGGAATATATCTCATTAGATCCGGAAGGAGCCGAACAAAAAAGTTCTGTTCAATATCTGATGAGCCTTTTAAAGAAATTAATAAAAAATGAAAACCGTTGTAATGAATTAATTAAAAATGCAACCAGTTGTAATGAATTAAAAACTCTTATCACGACTTTAAAGCAGGAAAACAAAACGTTAACGAAAAAATACGAAAACCTGGTAATAGAAAATCAGAATACTAAAGAAATAATAGAAAAACTAAAGCAGCTTGATATTCAACTGGAGAAAAAAAGGGGAAAAAGATGAAATAAGGGACATTAGGCAGCGAGTTCTACCCCCCATAAGCGCTAACTTAAGGGCTCGCTAAAAAATAACTTGGTAGAATTTGCGCTCAAATTTGCCGTAGATTTAATCGACCTGATTGAGCAAAACCGCAGGAATAGCGAGCTATTTCGAGGACTTTTGCGAATGAAAATCGATTAAAGATATGGTGAAGTTGGGATGCAAAAATGCCAAGTTATTTTTTAGCGAGCCCTAAGCTGCGAGATAGTATTTGGGATGATATTTAGAATATCGAACAAGGAATGACGAATTATGAAGTTTTAACTGCGACAAAAGTTTTGCTGGCCGAATAATTCGTACAGCAAAGCGAATTAAACGCCTTTTAAATCAAATTTGCTACATTCCTTCCTTCGACATTCATTATTCCTTGTTCGACATTCGACATTCTTTTTTGTATTGCGCCCCCTTATAAGGTTTTGCATTGTGAATGTATTACTTATTGATATAAACCCTTTTGCTCCATCCTTGACCCCTATCTCGTTGGGATATATTGCATCATTTCTCAAATCCAGGGGTTTTAATACCAGGATATTGTCACTTGGAGAGGATACACATATCTCCCGCACAAATCTTTGTGAGATTGTCAAAAGGTTTAATCCCGCCCTGGTTGGGCTGTCGGCCTATCAGAGAACCATGCTTTGTGTGAATGGCCTTGCAAAACTCATAAAGTCACTGAACAGAGATATCAAGCTTGCCATTGGGGGACCGCAGGCCACATTTATGCCGTCTTCGGCTTTTTCCGAACTACCTGATATTGACTATATATCTCGATCTTCAGGTGAGGAGACACTCTTGCATGTTGCGCAGGCCATCAAAAACGGGACGCCCTTTTCCAATCTTCTGGGTGTCAGTTACAAAGATGCAAGTGGTGAAGTCTTTGATACACCCGAACTCGATGCAGCGGCTGATCTTGACCTTTATCCCTCACCCTATCTTGATAACACTTTCGACTACTCACGCATGAGTGAAGCTATTATGCTGACGTCTCGCGGATGTCCTCACGACTGCATATACTGTTACACGCCCAATGCATTCAAGCATAAGGTAAGTTTCCATTCAATCGATAGAGTCATTGAGGAAATCAAGTGGATCAGGAAAAAGGGCGTAAAGAGACTCTGGTTTGCCGATCCAAATATTTCCCTTAAGCCTGCACGCCTTATGGAAATTTTTGACAGAATGCTGTCAGAGGGTCTTGATATGCAGATGTGGCTGCAAACCCGGGCAGACCTCGTGAACCCTGAAGTGATGAAAATAATGAAGCGCTCAGGAGTGAGCACCATTGCCTTTGGATTGGAATCAGGCTCAGAACGGGTCCTGGCGAAGCTTGGCAAGCACATATCCGTTGAAAGAGTGGCTGAAGCTGTCAAGCTGGCTCAGAATGAAAATATAGAAGTAGAACTTTTTACCATTTTTGGTCTTCCATATGAAACCTTTGAGGATGCAGTGAAGACCCTGGAATTTATGAAGGCAAACAAAGTCAAAATCATGGGCAATACAAACTCCCAGCAGATGCAGATCTACTTTGGGACGTATATGGCCCGGCACTATGAGGAATACAAGATTAAACCCTTGAACAACGAGCGGCCGGCGTATCTTTCCATTGGGAACAACTATGAGACGGATTGCATGAATTACAAGGAAATCCAAAAGATTCAGACCCTGTGGAAAGCCAATTCCCTTGACAGGGGCAAACGGATTGTGTCGTAGACTTTCAGATAAATAATTTCACTGCGTTATCAGTCGTTGACGTATAACTAATACGCCTTCCTCCTTCTGGCCTTGTGAATTGAATTATCTGAAACCTAAATTGAGCGATTTTTTACTCGACTTGCACCAATCTCTTGCGCATCAAGGACTTGCGAAAAGTCTCGACATATCCTTTGGTATGCCTGCGCTTTTCGCAAACCTTGCTGCATCAAGATCTTAGCACATTTCTTCGCAAAAAATCGTTCAACTTAGGTGAAAGTCTATATCGGGAAATTTTTTCAAAGGTTTCAAGCGGAAATGATGAATAACGATTTTCAAACAAATCTAAAGCCTGTTTTACAGAAGATATTTGTAGTACTGGGCGAACAGGACAGGGAACAGCTTGAGAAGCTCAGTCTGACGCTGTCAAACCTGTTTTCGCATATGAATTTTACATCTCATCTTTATTTTATGGCGGAGAATCTGTCCGAAGGTATGCCCCATCTGGAATATATTCAGAAGAACATCATGGCATTTCTCAAAGAGAACCTGTTTGCCCGGTTTTATGTTAACTTTATCCACCGTGTCCCTCTAAAAACGGTAAAGGATATAGATTACATTTTCAACTATTATTACCAGCCCTGGAAGCGGTCAATACGTGCTTTTGACATAGAAAGCAATGAGCACCGGGAGGCTCCGAGGCTCGTTTTGATGCCGGTTGTTGTGACCGACAGGCAGACTGACAGTAAATTATTAGCCGGTCTTTTTGACAGGTTCAACAGCTCTTTCCTTTTGCCTGCTCTTTACCTGAATACAGATATGTTTTTTCTGACAAAAGATGAAAATCTTCTCATGAAGGCACACAAGGTTTACTATGGCCACAGCAACTCTGCGGAGGCTGCTGAAATCGTATCAACTATATGTAGTCAAGATATCCTTGAAAAGGCCTCTCCTAATGTTGCATCGCGGACCGTACTCATGAATGCCCCATGCCCTGCTGCCCTGATTATTTCAGCGCAGGATGGTATGGTTTATTCCTGCATGGATACTTTTCGCAAGAAGGAAAGCTTGACCAACATTTATGAAGAGCATGTGGACACGCTGATGGCACAATATGATCAGTACCACAAATCGAATAGCGACTGCCTGGAGTGCCGAAAACAGATGGTTGAATGGTTTTCAAGTTTAGCCCTGCCGAAAGGCAAGTAAAAACATATATAGACTTTCAGATAATTAATTTCACAAGGCCAGAAGGAGGAAGGCGTATTAGTTATACGTCGACGACTGATAACGCAGTGAAATGATTTATCTGAAAGTCTATAGGTTCTATCCCGCGATGCTTTTACACACTTCATCAATCGTACCGGGATTCGCTGTTATCCAATAGAGACTCTTACTGATTCTAAATATATAATGCTTCTGCCCCATACCTTTGAATGAATAGATCTTCACCCCACCCTGCCCTATCTCTTCATAATCACTGAACGGCGATCTTTTACTCGATCTCATTTTTTCTATCATAATCTCCGTCTGCCGTATAGCATCATCAGTACTGAATGATTCGGAAACCCATACAGTTGCTTTTTCTCCTTCCCCCTGATAAAAGGCGACCATGCCGCTTGCCACATTTATCTTCTTGCCGTGAAGCTGATTAATGGCATGCAGGGCGTCTTTACCGGTAATCAACTGTACAAGCTTGAGTCCTCTGATCTCTTCTTGAAAAACAGGTGAAGGGCTCTGATTACAACCCAGAAGAAAAAAAGAAAAAACAATAAAAATAATGCGCTTTCTCATATTGTGTAACATAGCTAATTCCCTTCCCATTCCTTTAACCTGGAAGCATAGTGAGTCAGTTCTGGGTGCAATACAAAAAAGTGATAAGATATAAGACATTAAATGGGTAGCTTTTTTGAATATCGAATGTCGAACAGGGAATAATGAATGTCGAAGGAAGGAATTCTGCCATTTGATATAGGTTTTTTAAGTCATTCAATTGATCTCGATTTTTGTAACAAGCACAGGTATTGTCAAACAAAACTTCGTAATTCGACATTCCCTGTTCGACATTCGACATTAAATCAGTATATTCAATGATGTAACTTTTTTTGTATTTCACCGGTCAGCTCTTCATTCTAAAAAAAATAGGGGGGAAGTCAAGTAAAAACTCAAACAAAATAAAAAGGGCATTCCCTCATAATTCGACGGAATGCCCTTTTTTTAACTTAGAAATATTGTGACTACTCACGTAGTCAGCTTGAAGCTGTTTAGACTGAAGGGCTCAGAGGAGCACGATTGCCGTACTTTAGCGGAAACATCTGATTCTTGCACCAAACATGGCTTCAAAACTGCGCTTTTTCCTAACAGTCTTCAGCCTATCCACCTGAGTAGTTACGAAATATTGATCTAAACAACCTTTACATTTACTGCAGCAGGACCTTTTTGTCCCTGCTCAATATCAAAAGTAACTCGGTCGCCTTCATTAAGAGACTTGAAACCACTTGTATCAATTCCTGAATAATGAACAAATACATCCGGACCCTCTTCCTGCTCGATGAAGCCATATCCTTTGCTGCCATTAAACCATTTTACAATTCCATTAGCCATACTTGACATCCTCCTTTCAAAAAAATTCTCATAGCTTCAAACTTCAGGATGCCATTCTGACAAATGGGTCTTTCCTTTAGAACGAAACCGGCCCGCCAATTAAGAACGGATCTTTATTGATTAAGTCCCTAATAACATTTTTTAGGCGGAAAGCAAGGTTTTTTTCGATCTTTTCTTGAAAGTTGAAAAAACTGATATGTTTTTGATTAAAACGGTATTAATGGTGGAGGCGGCGGGAGTCGAACCCGCGTCCGAAAATATTCCACACAGGCATCTACATACTTAGCCTGAACTTTAGCTTTCGCCTGTTCAAGTCTCCTCCAGGCCGGATGCTTGAAAGGCTATCCTGTTTAAGTTTCGCTAATCCTGAAACAGGAAATCAGGAAAAGCTATCCTGCTAATCGTCGCCCTTGCCGGATGCGCAGGAATAATCCGGTAGAACGTTAGCCTTAAGCGGCTAAAGCGTAATTATAATCATCTGCGATTATATTAGTTCCAACCTTTTTTACGAGCAGGCAGGAGCTCGGTATGCAGCCGGAGCTTCTTTATCTCCGTCGAAGCCATTTCGCCCCCATAGGAAGGAAATGTTGCAGATATATTGAAAAGAACATTATGAAACCTTTAAAGCGTTTTCTAAAGGACTTCATATAATTTAATAATAAGGGATAAATGCCTTAATGTCAAGTTCAAAAAATTGATAAAAAAATTTGTAGCCGTTCACGGCTTGAAACTTGAAATTGGAGCAACAGTTTAGCACTTTGAAATATATCCACTTCAGGTGTAATCAAATTCAAACCATGAAGGTCAAATTTCCAATTTCGTAACACATTAGCTTTTTAAAAAGAATTCAAACCTACGGATTTGTTTTGAACCGCAGAATATCGAACAAGAAATTATGAATGTCGAAGTAAGGTATTCTATCATTTTTACTATAAAAGATAGAGCGTAGCGATTCCACAATTCATCATTCGAAATTCCTTGTTCGATATTCGATATTCAAATAACCGATAATGCTTTTTCGAATTAGCAATATCTCAACGAAAACAGCCAAATTTTCAAAGCGCTAAATTATTACCAAATTTCTAATTTCAATGTTCCTTTTTTTCTCTGTCCAGTTCCCTTTTTTGATCGCGCCTTCTTATTGTCTCTCTTTTATCATACTTGCGCTTTCCCCTGGCAAGGGCAAGTGTCATTTTCACTTTTCCTTTTTTAAAATAAATACTTAAGGGAATCAGAGAGTAACCCATTTCATTTACTTTACCATACAGCTTTTTGATCTCACGCTTGTTCAACAGCAGCTTTCTGGGCCTTAAAGGCTCATGATTGTTCTCTTGAGCAAAAGGATATGCCCCAATATGCATCTGATAAACAAAAACCTCTCCGTTTTTAATCTTTGCGTATGAATCCTTAAGATTAACTCTGCCGATTCTGAGGGATTTGACCTCGGTTCCAACAAGAACCATTCCGGCCTCATAAATATCTTCTATAAAATAATTATGTCTGGCCTTTCTGTTTTCTGTAATTATTTTTTTGTGTTCTATCCCCAAATGCCTTCCTCCGTGCATACACCTTTTCAAAAAGAATGCTACCGTATCTTTCTCTTATCAATTCCTCAACTTCTGAGGCTGTGTTCTGTTTAAAAACATCTTTCATGAAGGCTCTGGCGTCTTCAACTTTAAGTGCCCTTATCATGCTCTTTACAGCAGGAATTGACTGGGGGTTCATGCTTAATTCATCTATACCCAAGCCTAAAAGTATAGGCAGGTTAATCGGATCAGAAGCCATCTCACCGCACATGAATAGCTTTATCCCCTTGTTTCTAGCAACATCGGCAAGTTGTTTTATCATACGGATAATAGCGGGATGAAGCGAATGATAGAGGTGTGCTACATTTCTGTTTCCTCTATCTATTGCCAGCGTGTACTGGATAAGATCATTGGTACCCAAACTGAAGAAATCTACTTCTCCTGCTAAAATATCTGCAATTATTACTGCAGAAGGAACTTCGATCATTATCCCTAATTCAACATTTCTATTAAAGAGAGTTCCTTCTTTATCCAGAGCATCAGCAACTTCATACAATATTCTTTTTGTCTCAAGGACTTCCTCATAGCTCGATATCATGGGAATCAAAATCCTGACATTGCCAAAAGCCGCTGCCCTTAATATGGCCCTGAGCTGTGTTCTGAAGACATCAGGATTCTTCAGACAATATCTTATGGCTCGCAAGCCCAGAGCAGGATTGGCTTCCACGTAATCAGGATTATTGCTAAATGCTTTATCGCCGTTTATGTCGAGAGTACGGATAGTTACCGGTTTCGGCGCAATCACCTCGACCACATCCTTGTATTTATCAAAAAGCTCATATTCATTTGGCAAACCAGGGCTGCTCAAATACTGGAACTCTGTTCTGTAAAGTCCGATTCCATCTCCGCCGTAATCAATAACTGATACAACTTCTTCAGGAAGCTCGATATTGCCCATAACTTTTAACTGAAACCCATCGGCAGTTTCAGCTTGAAGATGGCTGTCACGGGTAATAACTGCTTTAAGTTCTTCGTATTTTACGCTACGAACTCCATACTCCAAAAGAGTTTCTTCAGTGGGATGAATAATTACTGTGCCGACCGTGCCATCAATAATAATTAAATCATCATTTTTAATGATATTAGTAGCATTCCCCAGACCCATGACAGCAGGAATCTCAAGGGTTCGGACTATAATGCTTGTATGAGATGTTTTTCCGCCCCGGTCAGTTACAAATCCCTTTATCCGCTCAAGATTTATCTGGCTTGCCTCTGCCGGAGAAAGATCGTTGGCAACAAGTATTACCCGTTTATCAATATCAGCAATTTTTTCTGATTCTGCTCCGACTAGATTTCTCATTATGCGGTCAGATACATATACTATGTCAGTGGCGCGCTCTTTTAAATATGAGTCAGACATATTTTTAAACATGGATTTCACGTCTGATACTACCTTTTTGAGAGCCCACTCCGCATTTACCTTTTCATTTTTAATTATTTCAATTGTCTTGCCATATAGCATCTTATCTTTAAGCAGGGTTTTGTGAGTTTCAAGTATATATGTATGATCGCGCAATTCCTCGGGAGCATTAGTTATAATTGTAAGCATTTGCTGCTTCGCCTTATTCACAGCGCTTTTGAAACGTTTTATCTCATCTGACACATCATCTTCGCTGATAAAATACTTCTTTATAACGGCTACGCCTTCTATATCGACCAGATAAGCCTTTCCTATACTAATACCCGGAGAAGCATTTATTCCGGTTAATATAATCTCTCTTGAACCAGTTTCTGTCATATTTCGCTTAATTCTCCAAACCCTGTCTCAAACTGCTTTACAGTATTGTTTAAAATCTCAAGGTCTGATTGATCATCGATCTTAAGTGTAATTTTAGACCCTTTTGCGCACCCAAGAGTCAGGATATCAAGGATACTTGAAGCATCCACCTTTTGTTTGTCTTTAATTATCCAGACGTTATCATTTGCTTTCCTGGCGATCTCCGCAATCTTGGCAGCGGACCTCGCATGAAGGCCAAGCTCGTTTATTACAATAACATCACGTGAAAGTTCAGTCACAAGTCTAATAGACAAACCTTATATTTTCCTGTTCAACCATTTTCCCACTCAACTATTTGACGATATCTGCATATATTGTTTTTTCGTAGGGGCGATCCTTGTGATCGCCCTGATTAGGGCGAACACAAGATTCGCCCCTACATTGTGCCGATAAAACAATAACGCTATTTGCCTCCTTCCCATGCTCCAGCGTGGGAACCCATATGCTATCCTTTCCCACGCTGGAGCATGGGAACGAGAAAAAACCTTAAACCGTGGAACCTTGAACCTTGAACCGTGAACCAGAGTAGTTACTTAATTTTTAACAGCCTGCTTATAACTTGTCAAACTTTAACCTAAATTGAGCGATTTTTTACTTGATCTGCACCAATCTCTTGCGCATCAAGGACTTGCGAAAAGTCTCGACATATCCATTGGTATGCCTACGCTTTTCGCAAACCTTGCTGCATCAAGACCTTGGCACATTTCTTCGCAAAAAATCGCTCAACTTAGGTTTAATCAGTGATAAATCACAGTAATCGTTCACGGTTGTCGGTTCACACTTTCTTCGATGAAAACCGTGAACCGTGAACCGTGAACCGTGAACCGTAAACCATTTTACGAATAGAATTCTTTTATCTTTCCAATTAGATATGCCTGTTGCTCATATGAAAGTTCAGGATATACGGGAAGGGCTAAAGTGTGTGATGCAGCGTATTCACCCACAGGAAAATCTCCTTTTCCGTAATTCAGATTTGAAAAGCAATCCTGGAGATGCATGGGAACAGGATAGTAAATCTCTGTCCCTATGCCCGCATCAGTTAAAAACATCTTAAGATCGTCTCTTTTTTCCTTCAAGCTTATTACAAACTGATTGTAAATATGCCGGTTTTCCTTTTCAGTCGGAAGATTAACAATATCCTCCAACCCTGCGTCAATAAAAAGTTCTCTATATTTATCCGCATTTGCCTGCCGTGCCTGAGTCCAGCCGTCAAGATAATTCAGCTTAATGGATACAATGGCTGCCTGAAGTGCATCCAGCCTGAAATTTCCTCCTACCTTGTTATGATAATATTTTAAATGCGATCCGTGAACTCTCAGCAAGCGCAATTTATCAAAGAACTCATCTGAATTTGTTGTAACAATTCCACCATCTCCAAAGGCTCCGAGATTTTTTGAAGGAAAAAAAGAAAAACAGCCGAAATCACCCATTGAGCCTGCACGCCGCCCCTTATATTCTGCACCAATTGCCTGTGCTGCATCTTCAATGACAACAAGATTATACTGTGCTGCTATCTCAAGGATAGAATCCATGTCACAACATTGACCATATAGATGGACCGGGATTATGGCTTTTAACTTACCCCTTTCTTCCCCTGTCATGTCATCTATTACTCTGCAAATGCTCTCAGATGAGATATTATAAGTTTCAGGATCAATATCCGCAAAAACAGGAGTTGCTCCAGTGCGGGCTATTGAACCTGCTGTTGCAAAAAAAGTATAAGTTGAAGTAATAACTTTATCCTCAGGTCCGATATCGGCACCCATAAGTGAAACAAGAAGAGCGTCAGTTCCTGAAGAGACGCCGACTGCATGTTTTGAAGAGCAATATTCAGCTATCTCTTTTTCCAGGGCTTCGACTCGTGGACCAAGTATAAAATACTGGCTCTCAAAAATCTCTTCGGTAACTTTCATGACTTCTTCTTTAATCCTCTGATACTGCAGCTTAAGATCTAGTAATGGTACTTTCATAGTATTTTTTCCTTTAACCTTCAACGGGTGCAATACAAAAAAGTGACATATAACAAAACGTGACCATTTCGGTGTCAGGAAGCACCAATTGAATGATGAATGTCGAACAGGGAATATTGAATATCGAAGTGTGGATGTTTTTTTTTAAATTATTTTGCGTTATTCAACGTGAAAAATGCAATTATTAAGCACCTTACTTCGACATTCGACATTCCCTGTTCGACATTCGATATTAAATCAGTATGTTCAATGGCTAAAAATATTATCATCAATGATGTAACTTTTTTGTATTGCACCCACCTTCAACCTTCACTCTAATAATACAAGCCGGCTCTTTCTCCGTGTTGTCAATTTTAATTGATTCATTGCCGAAAATTATTTTTGACTCGCCCCTGGTTAAAAATTCGGTTTCCATGTTTAATGTGATTTTCACATGGCCTTTAATCACAATCAGGTGTTGTAAAGCCGGCTTTTCAACTTTAAATTGAAGGTTTGAATCAGGATATATGACAAGTCTTTCAACTTTAATATCATCTTCATGTTCAAGAACAGTCAGGCTGCCCCAGGAATGGTGAACTTTATTATGCTTCTGATATTCTTTTCTTCCCTTTCCCTTCAACTGATTAACAATAGATTTTACATCCCTGCTATTATCAAGATCCGAAACAAATACGGAATCCGGCGTTTCAACGACAACTATTCCATTTAGATGGTTTGTAGCGATCAGCCTGTCCCTGCCCATTATAAAACAGCCTTTGGTATCCTTTGCAATAACATCTCCATCAATAACATTATTGTCCCCATCTTTTGGAAGAAAATCATAAAGAGACTTCCATGATCCTATATCGCTCCATCCAAAGTCAGATGGCAGAACAACTCCTTTATCCGTATTTTCCATTATGGCATAATCTATAGAAATATCAGGCAGCCTCTTATATTCATCTACTGTTATTGGGTCTTTTGAAATAATATCTTCCATCATTTTAAGGAGTTCCGGCTGGTATTTGCGAAATTCTTCAATCATTACAGAACCCATAAAAACAAACATCCCGCTGTTCCAGAAAAAGTTTCCAGCTTTAACATACTTTTCTGCAGTTTCCGCATCCGGCTTCTCAACAAATCTCTTAATCGCTAATGCTCCATCAAATATCTCGCCGGCACCTTCAACATACCCATATCCTGTCTCAGGATAATTGGGTTTAATACCAAAAGTTACAATATAACCCTTGTCGGCAAGACGTATTGCTGAATTTAACTTATTATGAAAACTCTCTATATCTCTAATTACATGATCAGCCGGAAAAACACACAGAACAGAATCCTGTTTACTTTTTAAAATATTGAGCACTGCAAGCAGAATAGCGGGCGCTGTATTTCTGCCACACGGTTCACAAATAATTTTTCCTTCAGACCGGACGCCTATCTCAGCCATGTGCCTCGCTGTCTCGTAAAAATGTTCCTTTCCGCATACAATTCTTATTCGTTCTGTGTCAACCACAGGGCTCAGCCTCTTTATAGTGCTCTGAACAAGAGAATCTTTACCTATAAACTTTACAAGCTGCTTGGGATAGAGTTCTCTTGATACAGGCCAAAGACGCGTTCCAGCCCCACCTGCCAACAAGACAGCATATACGTTTTCCTTCAGGTCAGGCATTTCTATATCTTCCTTTTCTATTGTTTTCTTTTTTCTCTTTATATTCTGAGTCGCATATCGTTTCTACAGCATTATAACCAAGAAGCTCATTTACTGCACGGGTCAATGACGAACCGGCCTTTAATTTCATTGTATCAGGCAGAGCTATGACTGTATCTGTTTCTTCAGGACTAAGTAAATGAATATATGCGTGGCATAAACCCGGATATCTTTTAAGAATATCATTTAATCTTAAAAGCAAATCTTTTCCTGTTTTATTTTTATCCAGATTAAAATGAATACTTGCGGTCCAGGTTTCCTCAGCTTTCTCAATCGGCACTATGGTATCTGCCAAAATTTTTACAGAATTCTCATCCCTTTTTACCCGTCCCTGTATAATGACAGTGTTATCTTCAACCAGGAGCTCGTGAACCGCTGCATAAACCGAAGAAAATATTATGATTTCAACAGTTCTATGCTGATCTTCCAGGGTAACAAAAGCCATTAAATCGCCCTTTTTTGTCTTTATGGTCTTAATATTAATAATAATGCCGCCGATCCTGACAATTTCACCATCGTTTTTTTCCTTTAAAGAAATTGTATTCGCATTGGTGAATTTATCCAGCAGGTCATCGAACTTTGTCAAAGGATGGCCGGTTATATAGAAACCAAGAGCTTCCTTTTCAAAAGCCAAAAGCTGTCTTTCATCCCATTCATCCATACTTGACATTTTAGGAATATTTATATCTTGCCGGACTCCTCCCATATTGAATAATCCCATCTGGGGGTCTGTTCTCTCCTTCTGAACCCTTTGGCCATAATCAATGGCATTTTCCAGAGATGCCGTCATCTGGGAACGATTAGCTCCTGTAGAATCAAAGGCACCACATTTAATAAGGCTTTCAATAACTCTTTTGTTAGCTTTTTTAAGATCCACTCGTTCACAAAAATCAAACAGAGAAGAAAATCTTCCCTCTTTTCTATCATCTATTATAACCTCAATAGCTCCTTCCCCAACATTCTTAACAGCAACCAGTCCGAACCTGATCTTCGAACCTAACACCGTAAATTCCTTGTCACTTTCATTTATATCAGGAGGAAGCACCTGTATGCCGTGATGCCGGCATTCGGCTATATATTTTACTACTCCATCAATTGAGTGAATCTCGCCGGTAAGCAGCGAAGCCATGAACTCAACAGGAAAATGCGCTTTAAGAAAAGCTGTCTGATATGCAATAAGGGCATAAGCTGCGCTGTGCGACTTGTTAAATCCGTAACCTCCAAATTTTTCAATTAGATCAAACAGCGTTTTTGCTTTTTGGGATTGGATGCCCCGTTCCTTAGCCCCCTTTGTAAAACGCAGCCTTTGCCTGGCCATAATTGCAGGTTTTTTCTTGCCCATGGCTTTTCTTAAATCATCAGCATCAGACATGGAATAGTCGGCAACAGATGCCGCAATTCTCATGACCTGTTCCTGATACACAATAACTCCGTAAGTTTCCTTCAGTATAGGTTCAAGCTCGGGCAAAAGATATACTACCTCTTTTTTCCCATGTTTTCTTTCTACATAATCATCAATCATCCCGCTTTCCATGGGTCCTGGCCGGTAAAGTGCTACAAGCGCTATAACATCATCAAAGCATTCGGGTTTTAACTTCATAAGCAGATCCTTCATACCGGAACTTTCCAACTGGAACACTCCAACGGTATCACCCGAAACAAGAAGCCTGTATGTATCAGGATCGGCCAAATTTATATTTGTAAGATCGGGAGGGGTGCCGCCCTGTTTGGCGATAAGAGATAATGTATTTGCAATAACGGTAAGGTTGCGAAGCCCAAGAAAATCGAATTTTACAAGCCCTATCTTTTCGACACATTTCATATCGAACTGTGTCAGAACTTCTCCTTTTTTACCCTTATACAGCGGCAAATATTCCACAAGCGGCTTGTCGGAAACAACGACGCCGGCAGCATGAGTCGATGCATGCCGGGGAAGTCCTTCCAGAACACGGCAGGTATTCAACAAATCGTTGATTTCCGGTTTTTCTTCTGCAATTGACCTGAGCCTGGGTTCCTGCTTCAGGGCATTATCCAGACTAATATTCAAGACATCCGGCACCATTTTTGCTATTGCATCTACTTCACGCAGGGGTATATCCAAAGCACGGCCCACATCGCGTATCACAGCTCTGGTCTTTAGTTTTCCGAACGTAATAATTTGAGCCACGTAGTCAGCGCCGCCATATTTTTTAACAACATACCTGAATATTTCTTCCCTGCCATTTATGCAGAAATCAACATCAATATCAGGCATGCTCTTACGGCCGGGATTAAGAAAACGCTCAAAAATCAAACCGTGTTCAATTGGATCTAAATCAGTAATTCCAAGAGAATAGGCAACAAGACTGCCGGCTACCGAACCTCTGCCGGGGCCCACAGGAATATTGTGTTTTTTGGCATACAGGATGAAATCAGCAACAATCAAAAAGTATCCGGGAAAACCCATGGAATTTATAGTTAAAATCTCGCTTTTTATACGTTCTTTATACTGACTTTCATCTATCTCAGGATTTTTTTCCTTTACACGCTTTATTTTTTGATTATATCCTTCCCAGGCTTTTTGCTCAAAAAGCTCCTCAGCAGTCTGTCCTGATGAGGTTTCAAATTTTGGGAAGTGATAAGATTTAAAATCAAACTCAATATTACATCTCTTGGCTATACTGACTGTATTCTCTAAAGCTCCCGGATAGCTTTTGAAATAATTGTGCATCTCTTCTCTTGATTTGAAATAGAGCTGATCGGTTCCAAATTTGAAGTGATCCGGGTCATAAATGGTCTTTCCAGTCTGTACACACAAAAGGATCTCATGAGCACGAGCGTCTTCTTTGTCAAGATAGTGGCAGTCATTGGTAGCAATTAGAGGAATTGAGAGCCTTTCACTCATGTCAAGGAGGGCATTGTTCACTTTTTCCTGCACATATATCCCGTTATTTTGAACCTCAAGGAAAAAGTTGCCCTCACCGAAGATGTCAAGATAAGTTCGCGCAGCCTCATCAGCCCCATCCAGGCTGTTCTCACTAATAAGCCTTGGAATTTCACCGTGAAGACATGCCGAAAGGCCAATAAGCCCTTTACTGTGTTCTCTTAATACATTCCTGTCAATGCGGGGCTTATGGTAAAAACCTTTGAATTGAGCAATTGTAGCGAGTTTGCATAAATTACGGTATCCTTCAGAATTTTCAGCCAGAATGACCAGGTGGGAAAGCCCTTTATTATCCAACACGGTTTTATCGGTAAGGTTGCGCGGTGCAACATAAAATTCGCACCCTATTATCGGTTTGATCCCTGCTTTACCGGCCTTCTCAAAAAATTCAAGAACTCCGAACATAGTGCCATGATCGGTAATGGCCACGGAATCCATTCCAAAATCAATTGCACGTTTTAAAAGGGCATCAATCCTTATTGCACCGTCTAAAAGGCTGTATTGTGTATGAACATGAAGATGAACGAAAGGGGGAACGGTATGAGTCATTTGGTTTTGGTTTCATCCTATTAAGAACAAAGCAAGAACATGGTTTTAACTTCGGCCACCATCCATTTGGAATTGAAGATTGTTGATTGAATATTGAATATTTGAGGAATCGCTTCGCTCTGTTTTTTTATAAATTAACAGAATCCCTTCAATATTCAATTGCTTTGGTCATCAATCGACAATCATCAATCTAAACTATAGTTAGGTGCTTCCTTGGTAATTATTACATCATGGACATGGCTTTCGCGCAAACCCGCAGCAGTGATCTTAACAAACCTGGCTTTTTCTCTCAATTCTTCAATAGTCTGGCAACCCACATATCCCATACCTGCCCTCAATCCTCCAACGAGCTGAAAAACATTCGCAGAAAGTGAGCCCTTGTATGGCACGCGCCCGACTATGCCTTCAGGAACCAGCTTGTCATTCTCAATTGCTTCACTCTGGTAGTATCTGTCCTTACTTCCTTTTTTCATTGCTTCAATAGATCCCATGCCCCTGTATAACTTGTAGCTGCGGCCCTGGAAAAAAATTGACTCGCCCGGGCTTTCCTCTATTCCGGCAAAAAGCCCTCCTATCATTACCACATGCGCACCCGCTCCAATAGCTTTTGTAATATCGCCTGAAAATTTTATACCGCCGTCAGCAATCAAAGGCACACCGGTCTTATTTGATATGGATCTGCAATTCATTATAGCTGTAACCTGAGGAATGCCTATACCCGCCACTATACGAGTAGTGCATATAGACCCCGGCCCTATTCCGATTTTTACTCCGTCAACCCCGGCTTTAACAAGATCATCGGCACCTTTCGCAGTGCCGACATTACCTGCAATCAGCTCAATGTCATCGAAATTACTTTTTAAAATTTTTACAGCATCTATAACGTTTTTTGAATGACCGTGAGATGTATCTATTAATATAACATCAGCACCTGCTTTTAAAAGCGCTTCTGCGCGCTCTTTCATATCAGGGCCAACACCAACGGCAGCTCCGACCCTCAGCCTGCCCATGCTATCCTTGCAAGCATTAGGATATTTTTTTATCTTCTCAATATCCTTTATGGTTATCATGCCTGTAAGTCGTCCATTTTTATCAACCACAAGAAGTTTTTCAATCCTGTGTTTATGAAGAAGTTTTTTAGAATCTTCCAGGGTAATTCCCTCTGATACTGTAACAAGATTTTCTTTGGTCATTACTTCTGAAACTTTTTTCTCCATATTGGTTTCAAATCTCAGATCCCTGTTTGTCACAATGCCGACCAGTTGATCTCCTTTTGTAACAGGAAGTCCGGAAATGCGGTACTCTTCCATAAGCTTAAGCACCTCATGGACCGGCTGGTCAGGATGAACCGTAACCGGATCAATAATCATACCGCTTTCCGATTTTTTTACTTTATCTACCTCCAGAACCTGACTTTTTATACTCATGTTTCGATGTATAAAACCCAATCCCCCCTCTCGCGCCATACCTATAGATGTTCTGGCCTCAGTTACGGTATCCATGGCAGCGCTGACGATAGGGATATTTAAGGTAAGGTTCTTAGTTAAACGGGTACTGACATTCACATCTTTGGGCAATACATCAGAATAGCCGGGGATCAGCAAAACATCATCAAAAGAATATGCCTCTTCAGGTGGTATTTTGATCATAATTTTCTCCAGAAATTATTAAGGTAGGGGCGAACCTGCGTGTTCGCCCTTTGCGTGTTCGCCCTTTGCGTGTTCGCCCTTTGCGTGTTCGCCCTTTGCGTGTTCGCCCTTTCCGTGTTCGCCCTTTGCGTGTTCGCCCTTTGCGTGTTCGCCCTTTGCGTGTTCGCCCTTTGCGTGTTCGCCCTTTGCGTGTTCGCCCTTTACGTGTCAACCATACGGATGTTCGATATTATTGTCAGGGATAGACACGTAAAGACAGGTAAAGTAAAGGGCAGACACACAGGTCTGCCCCTACGATTCTATATTTAATAAATACGGATCGTTAATAATTTTTGTGATTTTTTTTCACATTTAAACCTATGTGCGTTCATTTGTGTAAATCTGTGGCTGTATTTAATTAATGGAAATTTCTATACTAAAAATTTATATCTATCATTTATTTGCTTTCTTGACAATGAAATAAAATGCAAATAAATAAAGGCCTGTTTTGAGTATTCAATTTTCATCGCTTCCTAACCTTGAACCGTGAAGCTGAGTAGTTACTATTTGAAAATATTATGCTGATAGAAATAAACTCCAAAAATCCGCAGACACGACTAATTTGCAGAGTTGTCGAACATCTCAAAAGAGGTGGTATAATCGCCTGTCCGACTGATACTTATTACGGGATAGGTTGCGATATAATGAATAAAAAGGCTATTGAAAAGATATACCAGTTAAAACAGCGCAATAAAAGCAAGCCTTTCAGTTTTATTTGCTCGGGGCTCAAAAACATAAGCCATTATGCAAAAGTTTCAAATTATGCTTACAAAAACATGAAGCGACTTTTGCCGGGCCCTTATACTTTTATTCTTGAAGGTTCGAAACTTGTTCCTAAAATAATGTTGACCAAACGAAAAACCGCTGGAATTCGTGTGCCTGACAATGCTATTTGCTTAGCGCTGGTTGAAGAATTAGGCAATCCGATTATTACCACCAGTGCAACTATGCCTGATGGTTCAATTCTTAATGACCCATCACTTATTCATGATTTTTTTCAATCCAGAATAGATTTTGTAATTGACGGGGGAACGCCTATCCCGGGACAGCCTTCCAGTATAATATCTTTGATAAACGATATGCCTGAAATCATACGAAAAGGCTTGGGCGATGTGAGCGCTTTTGAGTAAAACGCTTTGCTTTAATTTTCGCTGCATCCTGCAGGGCTATAAAGATAGCCTGCAAACAAACGTGGATTGATAAAACGGTTTGAAACCTCCCTTAAGGATGAATTCACAAGGTATTTTAAAACAGAAAACTTCTTCTCTGGAGGATAAACTGCCGATATCTTCCCTTTTATTCCCCCCATGCGTCCTGCCCATTCTATCGCATCCTCAAGATTTCCAAAACGATCAACAAGGCCTAATTTTTTTGCCTCTTCTCCTGAAAATATCCGTCCATCAGCAAATTTGTCTACTTTTGACTGCTCGATGCCTCTTCCTTCGGCAATGGCCTTAATGAATTGTCTATGGATTTGATTCGCAAGATTACGCAGAATTTCTTCTTCCTTTTCGGTCATCTCTCTGACCGGAGATCCTATATCCTTGTACTCACCGCTTTTGATAACAACGGGAACCAGGCCGATTTTTTTAAGAAGCTCCTGAAAATTTGAATAGCCCATAATGACACCTATGCTGCCGGTTATGGTGCCTGGATTTGCAACAATGCCGTCTGCGCCGGCGGCGATATAATAACCTCCGGAAGCAGCCACACCACCCAGAGAAGCTATAACCTTTTTGCTTTCAGAAGTCTTTCTTATCTCCCTGAAAATTTCCTGTGAAGGCCCTACTCCACCACCGGGCGAATCAATTCTAACAACTATGGCCTTGACGGAATCATCCTCACGAAAGCGCTTAAGATTATGAATTATATCTTTTGAATCCACTATAGCGCCGATTATCTCTATAACACCGACTTTTTCTCCAAATTCAAAATCCGCATTTCTTGTACCAAAAATAAAAAGCAGAGATAATCCAATAATTGCAACAGATGTTACAGATGTAAATATCAGGATAAAAAAAAGATATGGGTGTCTGCGGGAAAACATGGTATAATTTTAATTCCCGTTCAACTTTTCTTGAAGATTCTCGCGCAAGATTTCTCCAAAAGTTGAAGTTGCAGGCCTCGCGTTGTTTACATATTCGCTTAGCAGGCCCTCCTTATCTTCAACCTCAAGCCGTTTGACTGAAAGGCCTATTCTTCTTTCTTCACTATTTATATTCATGACCCTGGCAGTTATAACATCGCCTACATTAAACTTGCCGACCGGGGTTTTTATTTTTTCCTTGCTGATTTCAGATACATGAACGAGGCCTTCAATTCCTTCTTCAAGTTCAACAAAAATTCCAAAATCGGTAATATTAGTAATTGTGCCTGCTATCTCCTTGCCGACCACATACCGTTCCGCTACAGTTTTCCAGGGATCGGTTTGCAGTTGTTTGATGCCCAGAGAAAATCTTTCATTCTCCTTTTCGATATCAAGAACTATAGCCTGAATCACATCGCCTTTTTTGTATATTTCAGATGGGTGTTTAATACGCTTTGTCCAGGAAATATCCGATATATGTACAAGGCCGTCTATTCCCTCATCAATACCGATAAAAAGCCCAAAATCCGTTATATTCTTGATTTTGCCTTCAATAGTTGTACCGGTTGGATATTTCTCACTGATTACATCCCATGGATTTGGAACGACCTGCTTCATTCCAAGAGAGATACGCCTGTTTTCCGGCTTAATATCCAGAACAACTGCATCAACCATATCTCCAATAGAAACAACTTTGGAGGGATGGCGAATCTTTCTGGTCCATGACATTTCAGAAACGTGAATCAAGCCTTCGATACCCTCTTCCAGTTCAATAAATGCTCCGTAATCCGTCAGGCTCACAACCTTCCCGGTTATACGTGAATTCAGTGAATATTTTTCTGCAGCAGCGAGCCAGGGGTCCTCGACAAGTTGTTTCATGCCCAAAGATACTCTTTCCCTCTCCATATCAAGGCTGAGAATCTTTACGGTTATCTTGTCACCAATCGAAAAAAGTTCAGATGGATGTTTAACACGCCCCCATGAAATATCTGTTATATGAAGAAGACCGTCCACACCGCCCAGATCAACAAATACACCATATTCGGTAATATTTTTTACTACTCCCTCAACAACCTTGTCTTCATGAATAGCTACCAGGGTTGAAGCCCTTTTAGCCTCACGCTCCTGCTCAAGAATGGCCCGCCTTGATAAAACTATATTACTTCGTTTTCTGTTATACTTTAACATTTTGAATTCTAATTTCTTGCCGACCAAATCATCAAGGTTGCGAATAGGCCTCAAATCCGCCTGTGAACCAGGTAAAAATGCCTGAACCCCTATATCAACTGAAAAACCGCCTTTTACACGGGTTAAAATAACGCCTTCTACTGTTCCATCTTCATCAAAAGTCTTCTTTATTTCTTCCCAAACCTTAACCTTGACTGCCTTTTCCTTCGAGAGGACGACACGCTCTTCATCTTCATCCCAGAATTCAACCATTACTTCTACATCGTCACCCATGTTGACGTGTATCTCACCCTTTTCATCTTTGAATTCATTAATGCGTATCTGCCCTTCTGATTTGTATCCTATATCAACAAGAACATAATCCTTATCAACTGATATTATTCTGCCGGTAACAACTTCACCTTCAGCAAAACGCTTGAAGCTTTCTTCATACATATCCATCAAATTTTCCATGCCGGCACCGGCATCCTGAACATCTTCCGATGTATCAGCAGCAGCTTTATCTAAATCAACTTCTTCTTCGTTTTGTTGTTCAACCGCTGCCCCTGACAAATCCTCCTCGCCAGGATGATGTTCGGCTGAATCGTTTTTTAAAGAATTATCCATGAAACACAATACCCCCTTGACCAATATTATAATACTGCTAATTTAAAAAATAGCATAACCTTCCTTTTATAACAAACTAACTATCAAAAAACAACGATTAATTTTATTTAACCGTTTTCTATTTACCCATTCGACTATTTAGTATCTGAACGGAAACCTCGATTTCTTGTAGGTTGGGTTGAGCCCCTCAATTTTGTTGGGTTTCGTGCCTCAACCCAACCTACAAAAATCAATCACTTGGAGAAACTTAATTTATCAGGGCGAAACCCAACAAATCGATTTAATAGCTTTTCGTTCAGGCACTATTTAAGAATATAAGATAGCATCATCTCAACCACATCATTAACAGAAAGATCGGTAGAATCTACTATTACCGCATCATCAGCCGGTTTCATCGGCGCCACTTCTCTTTTTCCGTCTTTCTCATCTCGAAGACTGATTTCTCTTTCAACGTCATCAAGTGTCTGGAAAGTTTTTGATTCTAATTCTCTATAACGCCTTATTGCCCTTACTTTTTGCGATGCATCTAAATAAAACTTTTTATCAGCATCTGGGAACACAACAGTTCCCATGTCACGCCCCTCGAATACAACTCCTTTTTCTCTGCCCAGATTCCTTTGCAAATCCAGAAGATATTTTCTTACTACCGGCCTTGCTGAAACTGCCGACGCCATCATCGATATTTCAGGAGTTCTGATTTGATCAGTAATATCTGAATTATTAGACAAAAGGCGCAACCCACTTTCATCCTTTACAAAATTTAAATTAAGGGTGCTGCATAAATTCTCAAGACCTGTATCATCATCCTGACCTACTTCTGCAAATCTTGCCTCAAGTGCAACACCTCTGTAAAGTGCGCCTGTGTCAATATATTTGTAATTAAGGCGATCAGCCAATTCGCGGCTTACGCTTGTTTTACCGGCACCTGCCGGGCCATCTATTGTAATGAGAAAACGTTTCATGAACATAAGTGCCTAAAGTATGTTAAAGTGCCTAAAATGCCTAAAGTTAAGGAATGCGCCTTTGGCGCTGCCAATTTTAATTTTTTTCACCATACAATCCCGCCAGGGCGGAACTCATTTTTTCTATCTGAACTTATAACCAAGCACTGAAAATATATAGCCACGCCGAAGGCGTACCATAACTTTAGGCACTTTAGCTCACTTTAATGCACTGTCTTTTCAAGAGCATTTAAAAAACGGACATTTTCTTCATGAAGACCGACATTTATCCTTATATAGTCAGGATATCCATATGATGTCATTGAACGAACAATAACGCCCTGCCTGAGCATTTTTTCAAAAACCTCATCAGCATTTTTACCAACGTCTATTAAAAAAAAGTTTGCCTGTGTCGGAAAATATTTAATATTCATCCTGTCAAGGAATTCGCATAAAAAATCAAGCTCTTCATGAACAAGAGATACGGTTTTTTCCAGAAAAGCTTTGTCTTCAAGCGCAGCAACGGCGCCAACCTGTGCCAATGAATTTGCGTTAAAAGGCTGCCTGACTCTGTTCATCAGACTCGCTATTTCCTGCGGCACAATACCGTAACCTATTCTGAGGCCAGCCAGGCCATAAGCTTTTGAAAATGTTCTAAGTATAACCAATGCAATACCGGAATCAAGGTAATCAATACTTTTAGCACAGTTTTTATCCCGTACAAATTCGATATAAGCTTCATCCACTATTAGCAGAACTCCATCAGGAATGCTTTGAAGAAAGTCTTTAAAATCTTTTTTTGATACAACGGTTCCAGTAGGATTATTAGGATTGCATATAAAAATCATGCGCGTTCTGGATGAAATTCTGTCTCTGATTCCGTCCAGGTCAACACAAAGCGACTTTAATGGAACCTGGACTGGTGTTGCTCCGGCACAGCATACCATTATATTGTACATAAGAAATGAAGGATAAGGCATTATTGCCTCATCGCCCGGACACAGCAAGGCGCGTGTAATCATCCCGATAATCTCATCAGAACCGTTTCCTAAAACAATGTTTCCAGTTGCAACGCCAAGCTTTTCAGCAATATTGCTTACCAGATCATGCCCGCTTCCATCTGGATAACGGTTCAGCTTTCCTATCGCATTCCGGATAGCTTTTACAGCCAAAGGAGACGGCCCCAATGGGTTTTCATTAGATGCAAGCTTGATAGAATCACTGATACCATATTCTCTCTCAAGTTCCTCAAGGGGTTTGCCAGGAGAATAAGGCTTTATCGCTAAAATATAATCAGGTGCCGATAATTTCATTTTGCATTTCCAAGTTTAACACTTTTAAAAGCTTTAAAAAGAGTTTTTGTATTTGCAATTTATATTTGTGTCAAGTTTTTTCAAATATAAACCCTGTTGACACAACATAATAGTTACTCTATTCTTTAATCCATATTTGAATAAATATTCCTCATTACAAAAAACTTTGAACGATTAATGACATCGCAAAACAACCTCAGAAAATACATCCAAAGAATCCTGGTCTTTCAGCAAAACGGCAGTGGAGAAAGCAAGATACAGGGAATCATAAGATATGGAGAGAACCTCTTTGACCTGAAAATAATATCAATCGACAAATCTCTACCCATTGTAATCGACGATTCAATAAAATATCTGCCCCCTGACATCAAAGCCGACCTGGTATTAGATTATCTTACACATCCCGACCTTTCACATGATCTTGCAGTTATGTGCGTAAAGAAAAAGATTCCTGTAGTCGCAACAGGTAAAAAATCGCATATTAAAGGCGTGCTTACGCCTCCCACATGATGCAGTTTATCAAGGCAGGTCTGCCTTGGCCTTTATGGAGAAAGATTCGGCATGCCGGAATTTTCAGTCAAAACATCCGGTGGAAAGATTGCCGATATCAAGATACTTCGGGGCGCTCCATGCGGTGCCACATGGAAGGCCTCAGAACGTGTTTTAAATCTATCTTTGCAAGATGCTGTTGAACACATAGGCCTGGAAACACAGTTTTTTTGCAAAGCAGACCCTTCAGGATGGGATCCGATCTATGGAAAAAGTCCTGTTCACTTAGCCGGCGAACTACACAAAGCAGCACTAAGCAGAGCCATGCGACACATCTCATGAAAATCATTGACATAAATGTTGGCTTGAATTATTTTTGTAAGCGTTTACGGGTTCAAAAGTTCACTGTTCAGGCCCGCCTGCTATCCGTCAGGCAGGGTTATAAGAAACTTAGGCATTTGTTTATAGCCAGAAATTTATAAACTCGTAATAGTTGGTGGATATGCCGTTGGTTATCTGGTTCGAAACTAATGGAAGTAATTCAAGATTAGGAGGTATCTAAATGATGACTTGGCAAGATTACATAACAGTTGATCCGTCAGTATGTCATGGTAAAGCATGCTTAAAGGAAACCAGAATTATGGTGTCGGTTGTGCTGGATAATTTGGCGGCTGGACTTTCTTATGAAGAGATAATTGCAAGCTACCCATCCTTAAACAGAGAGTCTATGCAAGCTGCCATTGCTTATGCAGCCGAACTTACGCGAGAACGAGTTATAGGTATGCCGGCTTAGGCAAGGAAATGAAATTCAAAATCGATGAAAATTTGCCTGTTGAGGTTGCAAATTTACTTACAGAACAAGGACACGATGCACTGACTGTGTTTCAGGAACACCTTGATGGAGCCCCTGACAGCTACATTTCAATTGTTTGCCGAAGAGAGAAACGTGCTTTGATAACCTTAGACACCGATTTTGCCGATATCCGCGCTTATCCACCACAGAATTTTTCCGGTTTGATTGTCCTCCAAAGCCTGTTTCAAGGCTTTTTGATTCCTTTTATTTTCTCCAGCGTATCGCCGTAAATGTTCTTTTTCAAAGGATTGAGTTCAAGAGCCTTTTTGGCAAGCCTTTCCGCTTCATCGAGGTTGTTGCCCTTCACAAAGTAAAGCCACGCCAGATTATTATAGGCATCAGCATTGTGAACGTCCCTTTTGATTGCCTCTTTGTAAGATTCTTCTGCCTCATGCAATTCATTTTTCTGAAAATGTGCATTGCCAAGATAAAGACAGGCAACAGGAAATTTCCTGGATGCCAATCTGTATTGTTTTATTGCACTGTCAAACTCACCTTTTTTCTCATAGGCCACCCCGAGTTCTAAGTGTTCCTCAGATGTCAGGGGATCTTCGAGCACGATAATTCTTGGAAGGGCACAGCCGGAAGAAAACAGCCCGGAAGAAAACAGCAATGAGCAACAGCCAAGCAACAAGACATGGCGTAGCCGGCACTTTAGATATGACATGCAGCTCATTGTTTGGGCATTATCAGCATCGTCCAGAATTTTGTTCTTTTCCATGACTTCAAAAAAACTTTGAAAGGTATGAACTTGAGTTGATCTCTTCCTGAATTTGCAAGGATTCCATTTTTGTTGTAACCGACAACCACCATAAAATGGTTCTGCTGATAAACCCAGAAACCATAATCAACCAGGACTATCAATGGGCAGCCCAAATCAATATTGCGCTTAATATCATCAGCACTGCCCTTATACTGCCTGGCTTTAAGACCCTTTCTCTCCGCATACAAGATCATATCAATGTCAAGCGTGCCTTTTGCTGATTCACTATATATTTCGTCTGCAACATCCTCAGGATAAATACCTGTCCGCCAATAATTCAAAACACATGCGAGTGAGACAGGACCGCACTGATATGCTTCCTGAGGATAAAACGGCACACCTTCAATTATCTGAGAGGCCGTGGATTCCTTGACATCAGGAGTGACTATGCATGAAAAAAAAAGGAGGGGGAGGACGAAAGGAAACATATACAGGCATCCACGAACCCACACAATAAATACGGTCAAGTTTTTATGCACGGTAGCCTGGATGGAACCTAAGTTGAGCGCTACTTGCTTTGAATAATAATTCTTTTGCCTGAAACATGAAACCAAACTCCAACTAATATTCCTATGAGAAGAATCACCACCAGAACCTCGAAGCCGTTGCCGCCAACTCTGATTTCATCGAGTCTTAAGGCGATCCTGTGAAGTTGTTTATCATCTAACCTGCTTAACCTCATCTGAATGTCATCCTGCAATAAGCCAAGTTGTTGGAGCCTTTTGCATACCATCTTTGTCTCAAGAATCTTTTGAATGTTTTGGAGGTGAGAAGTCCTGTCAGCCTGCGAAAGAGCAATTATCCCTGAAGGTGAAAGCCCTGCGTCAACTCTGGGTACAATACCTAATGCAAACATTCCGACAACAAGAAACCACGATACGCATTTAATCAGCCTTTTTGACATACTATGCTCCTTTTTAGGGCTCACTCCATTTTAGCGGAAAAAAATAGTGATTGACCGAGGATTTTGAAAAACCTCTGATAAATATCAGGGTCTTCAACAGCCCTAATATTGTATTGCAAACTTGCCCGCACCAACGATCGGGTTTTTTCTTTTGGGCGTATGGTCACCGTTAAACGGATCAGGTCTTTTCGATAATTAAACGGCCCCCAGGTTCTAAAGATAGTATTGAATATAATCAATTCATCAGTTTTATAAAGATAATATGTCGGATGATTTCCCCAGGAGTTATCATGATTGAACAATTTTTTACCCGACACGACACCCAGATCCTCATCCAGCACATCGATATCAAAAAAAAGATCCTGCATGGTAGCTACCGCAGCTCGCATGATTTTGACTTTATCCGTGATATCAAACACCCGGGTCTGGATAGACCGCAGTTTGACCTGGCTGGATTCCGACATCAGAATTTGGCTTTGGGAGTTCCATCGGATATCCGTCCCCCATCGCATGGCGCACCCCTGAAACATCAAACTCATGAACAATGCCAAGGTAAAACAACCGAAAGAATTTTTAGATAGTAAAGAGAGTTTCATTTTTTCTGGCGGTTTCAGGTTTTATGTAATATTTTTTACTGTTACAGGGTTTTCTGATTCGTCTTATCCTTTTGTAATAAATAAGGAGCGTTCCACAGCAATGAAAAAGTCCTGATAAATTTTCGGGTCTTCAATGGGTTTGGTGTTGAATATGGCATTGACCCGGACTTCGGTTTGCTTTTCCCCCTTGGCCCGCACTGTGACCGTTAATTCCACAAATCCACGGCCACCGGGTCCAAACTTGCCCGCTGTCACCAATCCCATGGGACCGTTGGCTCGTTCGACAATAAACCCCAGATCCTGCAAAGAGGCCACCACGCCTCTCAAAACCTTATTCTGATCTTTGACACCAAAAGCCCGGGTCTGAAAACTCCGTATTTTCATTTGGGCATCTGTTAGAGCCAACAAATCTTTAGGTGGTTGTCCCCCTACACAAGCCTGCAAAAGAAAGCTCAAACCTAATATGAATAAACTATAACGGCCATTCATGATCATCCTCCCCTCAGATTTTATGGGCTTCGAGAAACACGCTCTTGGACAGTTTTGCGAAGAATTGCTGGTAAATTTTCCCATCGTAAATCATTTCCGGGCGTTGTTGCCCAGGTGGAATATTCTGGTCACCGCTTTGGCCATCCCCCTTCCACACCGTTCTATAGAAATGGATACGAACCGAGAAACGGGATGAGTCTGACTCCGATCGGCGGGTCACCAACGTGGCATTGATCTGTTGATGCAGATCAACTGGCACAATAAAGGCTTTTCCGCTAAAAGATCCCAGTAAAAAAATAAAGACTTGCAGTATTTCCTGCCCGTATTCTCGGGCACTCCGTTCCTTGGCCGCCCGAAGCACACCAACCTCAGTCGAACTTTCTTCCACCTGGAAACCCAGGTCCAGCAGAACGGCGGCCGAAGCGGACAGCAATTCCTTCTCATTGGAGGTCTCAAACATACGGGTCTGCAGAGCCCGATGCTTGGCGCTTTCCGGAGTCAACTTAAAAAAATCCTCTGCTTTGGGCATCGCGACACAGCCCGACAGCAGGCCACCCAAAATTAGAAAAAGAAGCCACCAGAGCCTTTTCGGAGCACTTTCCTTCCAAATGGCTTTAGAATTGGGTGTAGTTGTAAGCAAAGTCTCTCACCTTTTTCTGCTCATCAAATTTAATGATAATCGTCAAAGTCTTTTGAGTACTGGTGCTTTTCGCCTGGCGGGTACTGCCTCCCAAAATAATAATACCTCCTCCGAAGGACTTTCGCGTATCTACTCGGTTAGAAGATACTTTATCGTATATCCATACTTCACGGCGTTTTTCATCAGTAGTCACAATATTGGGCGATCCCAAAATCGCCGCAACATCGGAAGCTGGCATGCCTTCTTTAATTTCTCCCTGAACTTTACCGACGGTTAAATTAGTCGCATCTGGTCCCGCATTGTTTGGATGGGTCATACAGGCGGATAAGGATGACAGGATGAAACCCAACGAGATGATCCACAAAAGTTTACCTTTCATAATACTTCTCCCAAGTCTAAAATTTAATCCGTTATTACTAAATCATGATAGCCGGGATTCCAAAAATTGAAACCCTGTTTTAAAACCCTGTTTTATGATATACTTGAGTTTTCGAAAAATAGTTTTCCATAAATCAGCAATGTTGGCACGAAACATGCTTTAAGTCACCTTTATACTAATAAATCAATAGGTTGTATCTTTTGAATTGATACTTTAAATTTTTCCTGTATCTTTCAATCTATTGTTTGTCGTTTTCGAAAACAGGAAACAGTCGATTCGGAACGCTACGTGTATCAAAACAAAATTTCTTACAAGCGCTAACTTGTATGAAATAACTAAATAATTATACTGGAAGGCAATTTTTGTGCCAATAGACCAAAATTTACGCAAACTATTTTTCGAAAACTCAAGGATATACAATTAAACAATTCAGCAAAAAAAAGAAAAAAAGATACAGATTACTCCTTGTGTCAGTAATAAAAAGTCACTTTTTCAGGAAAAAATATAGACGGGTTTGCCTTGTATGTCAAGGTTAAAAAGTGATCGTGTCGGGGCGTATAATGCGTTTACCCTTACATACCTCATGAAAATCATTGACATAAATGTTGGTTTGGATTAATTTCGTAAGCGTTCACAGGTTAAAAACTCACTGTTCATGCCCGCCTGCCATCAGTCGGGCAGGGTTATAAGAAACTTAGGCATTTTGTTATTGCGTGAACCCTAAGGTTGCTGGAAGCAGGGTAGTAAAGTCAAAATATTTTATTGCAATAGGCAATAATAAACGTAGCAGGGATATTGACTATGAAAAGATTGATTACCTTACTATTGGTTCTTGTCCTTTCAACATTTGTGCCGTTTAAAGCATTGGCTGATTTCAAAAAAACAAAAATTGCCGTACTTGATTTCAAGCTTCAGGGGCATGGATATGAAACTGAAGACATGGGGGCAATTGTCGCTGAATGGTTCATAACTGCTTTTGTGAAAGAAGGCCGTTTTGAAGTAGTTGAAAGGGGTCTGCTTAAAAAAATTCTGAACGAACAAAAACTTGGCATGACCGGAATTATTGACGAAACCACAGCAACAAAAATAGGTAAGCTTTTGGGTGTAAAGGCTATTATTTCAGGCTCTGTAATGAAACTTGAAAATATTTTGGAAATTAATGCCAGGATTATAGATGTGGAAAGTGCATCTATAATAGCCGCTGAAAATGTTAAGAGTTCAAGAGCTGCCCAACTGCAGGATCTGGTAGTTCAGATGTCTAAAAAAATAACCAAAAACTTTCCTCTTGAAGGCTATATTGTCAATAGAAATGACAAAAGTGTAACAATAGACTTGGGTAAACGTGCAGGAGTTAAGCCTGGTATGAAGTTTATTGTTTATCAGGAAGGAAAATTAATTAAGCATCCTAAAACAGGAGAAATACTTGACGTTGAACGTATTCAGACAGGAACAGTAATGATCAACTACGTCAGGAATAAAACATCGGTAGCTGATATTTTATATGAAAAAGCTCCAAGAACTATAGCTTATGGGCAAATGGTACAAAGTGTTGTTGCGCAAATAAAAGCTAAAAAAAATCACTATGTGGTCACTACAACGAAAAAATCCAAAAAAAAGCCAGCTAAAAACAGATTGCAAGGTGTAGCAGAATTAAAAAAAATGCTGGAATCAAATGACCTAAGGAAAAAAATAATTGCTGCGAAAAAAATTGCCAAAAGCTATTCACAGAATTCCGAGCTTCTTGAAGTCGTCAATAAAGAACTTTTAAAGGGATATCATAAAAAAACAAGAAACAAACACTATATTGAAGCAATGGCATGGTTGTGTAATGTTCTTGGAGCCTCCAGAAAGCAGGAATATATATCTACGCTTGAAAAAGTTGCAAAAGAAGCACCTAATAGAAAACTAAAAAAATACGCCGTAAAAAACCTTAGGCGACTAAAATAACAATGATAAAAAATAAATCCAATAATGAAAAAATTGCATTAGTTGTCGGTGGAAGTCGAGGGATCGGAAAAGCAATAGCAATCCGTCTTGCCAAGTCTGGCTTTAATATTTGGCTCACTTATCAAAGCAATAACGATGCTGCCGATAAAACAAAGGAAGAAATAGAAAAAACAGGGAGATTCTGTAAAACTCTTTCATTTGATGTCTCTGATTATAAAGAAACAGAGGCGGCCCTGGAAAAAAAAGCAGATGAGTATCCACCTGATGTAGTGGTATATAATGCAGGCATAACCCGTGATAACCTTATGATGTGGATGACAAAGGAAGAATGGGATTCAGTTCTTTCTGTAAATCTTGATGGATTTTATAATGTCATACATGCTATATTGTTTCCAATGCTTCGTAAGAAACAGGGACGAATCATTGTAGTTTCTTCCACTTCAGGCCAAATCGGTCAAGCTGGTCAGGTAAACTACTCTGCATCAAAAGCAGGGTTGATTGGTGCTGCAAAAGCATTGGCAAGGGAAGTTGGAAAGAGAAACATTATTGTTAATGTAGTTGCTCCAGGAGTGATTGAAACAGATATGACCAAAGATCTCCCAAAAGAGAACATTCTGCCTCTTATCCCGCTTAATCGTTTTGGAAGTTCCGCAGATGTTGCATCGGTCGTTAATTTTTTATGCAGCGAAGAAAATATGTATATTCACGGTCAGGTTATCGGCATTAACGGAGGGCTGGCCATATAAATTGAAAAAGTATGATGATATAGTTGTGGGAAGCGGTATTAGCGGATTGACGATTGCTCTTTTGCTTGGTCTGAACGGTCATTCCGTTCTGTTGCTTGAAAAAAATACACGTATCGGCGGATCACTCGCAAGGTTTTACAGACAAGGAATTCCTTTTGATACAGGTTTTCATTTTACCGGTGGATTTTATAAGAACGGAATTCTTCACGATATGCTGACCGTTCTTGGGATCCATGATTATATCAGGCCGATTTATATTGCACAGGGTAAAAATAACCGTTTTGTTTTTGAAAAAGAACAGGCTGTATTTGACCTGCCGGTCGGTTACCAGGCAATTATTTCAAAATTCAAGAATTATTTCCCATCAGAAACAACCGCTATTGATCGTTATTTTGATATGGTCAGGGATGTCTGCTCCAAGACCGTTTCAATGGATTTGCGTAACATCACTCTTTCTCCGAATGTTATAAATGAGGATTATATAAGCCTTGACAAAGTCCTGAACAGCTTAACTGACAATCGTCTGCTCAAAGGATTGCTGTCTGGTTTCTGCATGTGCCACGGAGTTAAGCCTGCAGAAATTTCGTTTGCAAACCACAGTCGTGTCAGTTACGACCTGTATAAGTCCATGTCTCGTGTTAAAAACGGCGGAGATGCTTTTATCAAAGCCTTCAAAAAACGTTTTGCGGAATTTGATATTGATGTTATGTGCGGCAGCTTTATCAAGGAATGTATTGATATAAAGAAGGATCATATTGGACGCTTTGTTTTGAACAATGGAGATGAAATCTCCTGTAAACACTGTATTTTTACAATTCATCCTCAAGAAATCTTAAAGATCCTTCCACAGAAACATTTGACCAAGGCTTTTATAGAACGGGTTAAGTCTTTTGAACCATCAGCAGGTTTCTTTTCTGTTTACGGAATTGTGGAATCAGATAATGCTTTTGATACGGTTGAGCCAACAATTCTTTCCCTATTCCCAACAACTGACATTAACTTATTAATTGACCCGTATAATCCTGGCCCGCCTGCGCTAGTCATAATGAAAAACTTAGAAACAGCTAAAGGAAAATCATACAGGGTGTTGAATGCCCTTGAAGTTTCTTTCCCGGAACATGTTGAGGCATGGAAAAATTCAAAACCAGAGAAACGCCCAAACGGCTATATGAAATACAAGCAAGAGCGCATTAATAATATAAAAAAACGTGTTATCGATACTTATCCGGAATATAGTGATTCATTTAAAGTCGTCGCTGCTGCATCTATATTAACATTCAGAGATTATCTGCATTCTCCTCATGGTTCGGCTTATGGAGTCAAGCAAAAAATTGGACAGTTTAATCTTTTTGGTAAGCTTCCCCTGCGAAATGTGTATGCTGCCGGTCAAAGTTCCGTATTACCGGGTCTTGTAGGCGCAATGATGTCATCTTTTATTGTGGGACGTGCTGTAATTGGCAAAGACGATTACAATCGTTTTATTGGGCGGGGATTAGACAGTTGAAAAGAGTAGTTATATCAGGTGTCGGCGCTGTTTCGGCTATGGGGAATGATGTTTCTTCGCTTGTCAAAGGAATTGAAGATGGAAGAAGTGCTATCCATTATATGGAAGGATGGAATCAATATACCGGCCTGCGCAGTCTTGTCGGTGCACCAGCAAAAATAATAAACGAGAAAGCCATACCGCGCAAAAACAGGCGGTCAATGGGAAGAATGAGCATTTTTGCCGTTCAGGCTGCTGAGCAAGCTCTATCTGATGCTGGTATAAAACACGATGAATTAACTTCAGGCCGTGTTGGATGTATTATCGGCTCAACAATGGGAAGCGCCAAAAGTCTTAATGATACATTTGAAATCATGCTGCCACAAAAAGATTTGACCCAGCTTTCATCAATGAAGTTTTTTCAGTGTGTTTCACATACGGCGGCCATGAATGTATCACAGTGTTTGGGCATTACAGGTTGCGTTCTTGCAACATCGGCAGCCTGCGCTTCAGCCTTGCAAGCAATCAGTGTAGGCTATGACTTAATAAGGCTTGGGAAGCAGGATGCTATTGTCTGCGGTGGTGCGGAGGAACTTCATCCTACAGTCACCGGCTCTTTTGATGTTCTTTTCGCAACATCATCAAATTATAATGACAAACCACATAAAACGCCTCGGCCTTTTGACAGAGACCGCGACGGACTGGTATGCGGCGAGGGAAGCGGAGTATTAGTAATTGAAGAATATGAACGTGCCTTAAAACGAAATGCAAAAATATATGCGGAAATTTTAGGATATCATACTAGTGGAAGTGGTGTGCATGTAAGCCAGCCCGACAAAAATTCGATAGCTTCGTGTCTCAGAGAAGCGCTGACAAGTGCAAACGTTTCTCCTAAGGAGGTTGATTATATTAATGCCCATGCAACAGCAACCATACAGGGAGACAGAGAAGAAGCAAAAGCAATAAAGGAAGTTTTAGGCGATTCAATGCCTGTAAGCAGCCTAAAGGGATATATAGGGCACACCCTGGGCGCATCAGGGTCACTGGAATTGATTGTATCGCTTGCAATGATGGAAAAAGGAATAATATATCCTACCCTGAACTTAGACAACATTAGTCCTGACTGCCAGGGTATCAATCATGTAATGGAGCCTGTTTCTAAAGATATTTCAATTATGGTTAAAAACTGTTTTGCATTTGGGGGTATAAATTCTGTACTGGTATGTAAAAAATTAAAATAATAATAAAAGATCACCACGGAACGACACGGAGTTTCACTGAAAATTGTAAACGATGAGTGTAACCACTCAGGTTCACGGTTCACAGTTCACGGTTCAAGGTTAGAGAGCAATAAAAATTGAACAAGGCAACCAACCGTGAACCTAACAACCTGAACAGTTACGATGGGTGCAATACAAAAAAGTGACAACTAACTAATCGTTGAACGAGTCTAATCAGCTTAAATGATGAATGTCGAACAGGGAATGTCGAATTACGAAGGAAGGTACTTAGTAATTTAAAAAAAACATCCACATTTCGATATTCAACATTCCCTGTTCGACATTCATCATTCAATTGGTGCTTCTTGGCACCGAAATGGTTACGTTTTGTTCTATGTCACTTTTTTGTATTGCACCCGTTACGATAATTCAGTGTAATTCCGTGAAAATCCGTGGTAAACTATTATAAATAATATAAACCGGATAGTTAATTATAAAAATTAGATATTAGAAAGTTTATGAAACACAAAATCACAGAAAACGAAATAATTAAAATGACAAACCAGGTTTTTGAAGAGTCATTTGAGATAGAAACAGAAAAACTTCAGCCCAAAATGAATATATTTGAAGACCTGGGCTTGGACAGCCTGGATATCGTTGATCTAATCGTTGCTCTTCAGCAAAAGTTCGGCGTTAAAATTCGTAACGATGAGCGAGTCAGAAATATTAGAACTCTGGAGGATGTTTACCAGTTTATTATTATACTGAAAAAAGAAGTGGCATCCTTAGGAACGGGGACGAAATAACTTCCCCAACTATGCATCACAGCTTCAGGCCACCTTTGCCCGATCTCAAATCACAAAAATATCAAAATAGCCCGCTATTCCATCAACTTTTGTGATTTGAGATCGAACAAAATCTGACCCAAATCTATGCGCCTACTTGGGGAAGTTATTTCATCCCGTTCCTTAACAATAAAAAATGGAGAGCAATAAAAAGTTTGAAACTGATCTTTTTCAATATTTCTTTTTACTTTTTATTTTTTCTGTACTCAGCTATTGCTATCCCTGCGCTAACTCTCCTTGTTGCATATTTTTCATTATTTATGTCTCATCGTAATACCATGAAGTGGTTTCGCCGGGCAATAAGCTGGTACGGAATGGTAGCTATAAAAGTACTTCCTTTTCCGTTGATCAGGGTTTACTATAAAGATTATGAAAAAACCCCTGAGCCGGGGCCCTATGTTTTCGTTTGTAATCATAGATCTGCCACAGATCCTTTTTTAATGGCGTGCTTGCCTTATGCATGTATTCAGGTTGTAAATATCTGGCCTTTTCGATTACCTGTTTTGGGTATTTATGCTCGCTGGGCAGGCTACCTAAGTATTAATGAGATGCCTTTTAAACAATTTTCAAAACAGGCGGTTAACTTGCTGAGGCAGGGAGTTTCCATTATTGTATTTCCGGAAGGGACTCGATCCGGAGGCAAGTCAATTGGCCAGTTTCATGGTTCGATTTTTCGCGTTGCCATTGAAGCTAAATGCCCGATTGTGCCGGTATGTATTAGCGGTAACGAAAATATCCCTCCACGAGGTTCTTTTTTACTCAGACCCGGAAAGATAAAAATACATAAATTGCCGGCAATAAAATGGGAAGCATTTAAAGATATTAAACCTTTTAAATTAAAAAACATGGTACGAAATATTATATCCGAAGAGGTGGCTGTAATGGACAGGAAAGAATAATGGAATTAAAATTAAAGCAATACATGGAGATAGATTTTTCAGAACCTCATATCATAAAAAAACTTCAAGAAAAAAAGCTTTGTGATCATCTTGTTTACTGCGGCAAGCATTCACCGTATTATCAGAAAATTCTAAAAGATTCATGTTTAGACTTTGAACGCATAACACTTGAACAACTTTGTGAACTCCCATTTACCGACAAATCTGATCTTGAAAAATATAATAATGATTTTTGTGCTGTTTCGCCTGTAAAAATTGTTGATATTGTTTTATCATCCGGAACAACAGGCCGCCCAACACGCATAATATATACGGATTATGATTTAAACCGCCTCGCATATAACGAAAAAAAGTCATTTGCCGGATGCGGAATTACCGCAGAAGATATAGTGCTGCTAACCTGCACTCTTGACCGGTGTTTTGTTGCAGGGCTTGCTTATTTCCTTGGTGTACGCAGTCTCGGTGCAGCAGCTATTAGAAATGGTCTAAATACTCTTGAGAACCAGAAGGATATAATTTTAAGAATGAATCCTTCTGTAATTGTCGGTGTGCCGACATTCTTGAAAAAATTGGGTTTATATCTGCAAAATAATAAAATAGATCCGGCAAAAACTACTGTTTCCAAGCTCGTATGTATAGGTGAGCCTTTACGAAATTATAATCTTGAATCACTAAAAATCGGCCGGGATTTAGAAGAGATATGGCAGGCAAAAACATTTTCAACTTATGCATCAACCGAAACAGTTACTACATTCTGTGAATGTACTTCTCAACAAGGAGGACATCTTCATCCGGATTTGGCTGTTGTAGAAATTATTGATGAAAACGGCAAAGTTCTTTCCTCCGGACATACAGGTGAAGTCGTTGTTACTCCGTTGGCTGTGGAAGGGATGCCTCTTGTGCGTTTTAAAACCGGCGACATAAGCTTTTTAATCGACAAACAATGCTCATGCGGACGTTATTCTGCAAGGCTTGGACCTGTTTTGGGAAGAAAAAAACAAATGCTGAAAGTTCGCGGCACTACTCTATATCCACAGTCGATATATTCAGCCCTTGAAGAAATTAAGGGCATTGACGATTATTATATTATAGTATCAAGTGAAACCGATTTGTCCGATAACATAAATATATATGTTAGCGTAAAAGAAAATTCTTGTGACAGCAAAATAATACAGAATAAACTTCAGGCAAAACTAAGAGTTAAGCCGACTGTTGTAATTACCGGTAAAGAAAAAATAGCGCAGCAGGTATACACGCCGGAGTCGAGAAAACCCGTTCGTTTCATAGACAGGAGGTAACTGCTCAGGTTCACAGTTGTCGGTTCACGGTTCACGGTTAGAGAACGATGAAGTTAATAAACACCGTAATAATCTTACATAAAATATAAACTTTAGTTTTCATACTTGCCTGCCGTTGGTAGGACTGAATCTCTGGCTTCTTGTCAGCCTCTGGCTGATAGGTTTTGATCAACCGTTAACCGTAAACCGACAACCTGAGTAGTTACGACAGGAGATAAATAAAAATGGCTAGTTGCCATAGCAGAATCTCAAATTTTGAATTTCCCCTTGCAGATATTGAAGACGCAGTAAAAAACGGCAATCTTCTTTCAATGGAGATTGAATTCAGTCTGCATTGCAATTTTCGATGTCCTTACTGTTATGTGCCGCATAATTCATATCCTGAGAATGAGCTTACCAAAAAAGAAATATGCGATGTCATCCTTCAGGCAAAAGACATGGGAGCAAGAAAAATTATTATTCTTGGCGGCGAACCGACATTATATTCTGATATCCCGGACATGATCCGGTTTATCAGAAAACAGGATCTCGAAGCCGAGATATTCACAAATGGAACCAGGATAACCGAAGATTTTGCAAAGCAATTATATGATAACAACGTAAGAGTTGTTTTAAAAATGAATTCATTTGATGAAAATATTCAGGATACACTTGCTGGTAAAAAAGGCGCTTTTACCCTTATTCAACAAGCTTTGCGTAATTTAAAAAAGGCAGGATATCCTTCGGAAGAAAAGTTTCTTGCTGTCAGTACGATTATCTGCCGGCATAATATTAATGAACTGGAAACAATGTGGCAGTGGCTTAGAGATCAAAAGATAGTCCCCTATTTCGAAATTATTACACCTCAAGAAAATGCTGAATATAACAAATGGTTATATGTTAACTCAAAAGAGATCTATGATATTTTTACCAAAATTTCAGAGATTGATCGCACCAGGTATGGTCAAGAATGGGATCCACAACCGCCACTGGTTGGGAACAGATGTCTTCGGCACCAGTTTTCCTGCCTTGTTACCTCAACCGGTAATGTTATGCCCTGCGTTGGAGTTGGCATACCGATAGGCAATATACGCAATCAACAGCTTGAAAATATTATAAAAGACAGCGAGGTTCTCTGTGATTTAAAGAATCATCTCAATACAATAAAGGGACCCTGCAGGACATGTGAAAAAGCTGAGTATTGTTATGGCTGCCGCGGAGCTGCATATCAATTAACCGGCGATTATCTTGCCTCAGATCCTTTGTGCTGGAAAAATATTGACCGGCAGGATGAAATTGTCCATTTGCCTGTCCCAGTTGATAAAATTATTCCCCAAAAATTCCCGATGAAAGTTATTGATACACTAATCAGTGTATCTGAAAGATGTGCAGATGTATCAGTAATGATACACAAAGACATGCTGTTTGTTGGAGAAGACGGCATTGTTGATGATGCTGTTTATCTTGAAATGATAGCTCAATCAATAGCAGCTCTCAACGGTTTTAAGCAGATGGGCATATCAGGGTTCGCACCGGAAGGGTTCCTGTTGGGTGCAAAAAATTTCGAAATTCTAAAACAATCAAGGGTTGGAGACAAATTGACAATATCTGTTTACAAATATGCAAAATACGGCGATTTTGGTGTAATAAAAGGAATAATTTCCAGGAACGAAGAGGTGCTTGCGCGTGGAGAAATAAAAGTATGGCATAATTCCAAAACTCGTTAAATGACGAAGAAGTATTTCATCTTTCAACTTTGTTTCCACATCCCACCATTCCTCATTCACCCGCTCTATAACGTAATCCGCATGCATGTGAGAACAAGCTGATTTTCCCCCTGTTTTCAGGAAGATAATAATCCGTTTCCCATTGGGTGGTCGGGTAGAAATACGGCGCACTGCAACTTAGGTAAATGCTTGGCTGTTTCGGCGTTTCCGCTTTACGTACCCGTTTAGCATTCTCCATATCCGTGTTTC
>Ga0255432_1008_pt1 | contig 52308 bp, 53 predicted proteins | sample ANMaggSeSYBR02I6_FD_182656 | JGI IMG/M metagenome (GOLD analysis project Ga0255432, IMG submission 182656) | Sediment cell enrichment communities from methane seep in Santa Monica Basin, California, United Staets - ANME aggregate JGI... | ecosystem: Environmental > Aquatic > Marine > Cold seeps >...
AATGTCTTTTCCGGAAAAAGAAACCCCGCTTAACGAATATATTAATCCTGAAAATATCGGCAGCCTCAAAACTTTCGATGATATTCTGGACGCAATTAAGGTCAACCTCACCGCATACAGGCCATCTGAATACATAACCGATGAAAAACCGGTCAGTGTTCTTGAAGATCCCAGACAAAGAGAAAAATTTCTTGTTAAAATGATGTTCATACTGCTTATGAAACGACTTGAATCAAGCTGGTTTTCATTTAAAAATACAGTTGAAAACATTTTAAATCATCATGAAAGAGCTCTCTCAAAAGTAAACACCTATATTGAATCACAACAGAGCATAGATCTGGAACCGGATATTATCGATGAGGAAGTTATTGAAGATCTGGAACAGGCAGCAATGGACTATGCTGCCGCCGGCATAGAAGAGGATACGGACCTGCCCGGGGAATTGAGCCTGGGTAAAAAAAATCCTGTTTTGCTTTCAGCTATTACTGATATTGATCATTTTAAAAAGCATCTTGAAGAAGATATAGCAAAATTTACGATTCTGAAAGAAAATCTCAAAGCTTATGAACAGGAACTTGTTGATAACAAGAAGACAGACAACAAGCTGGATAAACTTGTCTGGCATATAGAAAAAAAGAGAAAAGAACGCTCCAACAAAAAAGTGCTGATATTTACGGTTTTTAAAGACACTGCCCAGTATCTTTTCCAAGAACTCATAAAAAGAGGTTATACAAAAATCGCCTGTGTTTCAGGCTCCCAGTCGGAAACAGATGACGGCTATAAGGGCTCAAAGTTCAATAAAATCCTTGAGCGTTTTGCGCCTTACACAAAATTATACAATGAAAGAGACTGGGAATATATTTACGATAAGGCCCACAAAAATGATCCGGATAATTTTCAAAAACCGGAAAACTTTGAAGAGTGGAAAGAAGTTGTCAAAAAATATGATCAGAAAACCTGGAAAAAGATCAATAATCCCACAGACATCCTGATCGCCACGGACTGTTTGAGTGAAGGCCAGAATCTTCAGGACTGCGACTGTGTGGTCAATTACGACATTCACTGGAATCCGGTCAGGCTTATCCAGCGCATGGGCAGGATTGACCGCCTGGGTTCGCCGAATAAAACCGTGATCGGGATTAACTTCTGGCCCGGCAAGGATTATGAAGATTACCTGAGATTAAAAGACCGGGTGGAAAAGCGGATGGCTTTGATGAGCATTGTGGGCACTGAAATCGATGAGAAAATGACTCCTGAAGTGGAAAGAATGACTAAAGACAATCCGATTTTAAGCAAGCAGGCCCAGAAAATGCTTGAGCAGCTCCAGGTCACCTGGGATGATGTTGAAACAAGTGATGAAACTTTAGGGCTGACTGATCTTTCATTAGAGCAGTTTCGCCAGGAACTTTTTGAAATGTTTCAAAAGAATAAAGAATTTTTTGAAAGAATGCCAAACGGCATTTTTACCGGCTTTAAAGCCATGCCTGACAAACAGTATCCTGAATTACCATACTGCATCATAGCTTTGCTCGGATATCCGGCCAAACCCGATGAAGCTGACACCCATATATATAATGAACACTTCCTTTTATATTCAAATTCAAAAGGATATTCCACTTACAGTAACAACAAGGAGATTCTTGGCATTCTGCGCAAACACAAATACCGGCCCCGTTATGTTCCAGAAGATATTGAAAATAGTGAACAAAAAACCATAAATATTTTAAGCGCCGGAATCAAAGACTGGATCAAGGGCCAGATCCCTCAAAAAGCCGTGGAGGAAATACAGAGTCTGTTTGAAAATGGCGTGGATGTTAAAAAAACACCGGAAGAAAAAAAGCTGGGAGAAAAATTCAAACCGGAAAATTTTGATTTGATAACATGGTTTGTGGTATCTGATTAAGCTGATATAATTATCGTCATAATACAAGTCTCATTACCCTTTTTTGCTGGAGTTTAATAATGATTTATTCATTGATTTGGAGCAGTAAAAATCTTGAGCATATAACAAAGCATGATGTAACACCTGAGGAGGTTGAAGAAATTTGCGGCAAAAAACCATTAATTTTGAAAGCCCCTTCAAAAGGACAGAATCCGGTATATTATGTTTTAGGACAAACTTTTGCTGGAAGATATCTTTTTTCTGTAATAATATATTTTGGCAAATCCAGAGGTTATGTCGTTACAGCTCGTGATATGACAAAAAATGAGAAAAGGAGATATACAAAATGGAAAAACAAGTAAATATACCAGAATTTAAAACATTAGAAGAAATGGCAGAATTCTGGGACAGTCATGATTTAACTGATTTTGAAAATGAAATGGAAGAGATAAAAGAACCGATATTTAAACTGGTAAGCGGCAAGGTTATTTCTGTAATGCTAAAGCCCAAAGAGTATAATGAATTAAAAAAAATCGCAGATCAAAAGAAGTTAAATGCTGCTACACTTGTTAATCGATGGGTGACTAAGCATATTCATGAGGAAAGTCCTTCCTGTTAAGTATCTTTGTTACCACCCGAATCAATGCGATTTTTTACTCGGTCTGCAACCAATCTCCTGTGCATTAAGGACTTGAGAAAATGAACCTGAATCCTTTTAAAGAAATAAATCTTTTTAATGCCGGAACCTCATTTTTCAAGCAGCTCAATATCCGCTTAAACAGCAGTTCGACTTTATCATTACCCCTCAAGAGTATTTTAAAGGACAAATTCAAATCTCAGGAAATTTTCGAAAAAGTCTCCGAAACCTGTTTTCTTGGGCTCGTGGACATGTCTGTTTTTGACGATAACCTGTCCTTATTCGAAGACAAAAAAATATCATACGAACAGGCCGGCAAAAAGATTCATGCCGGCTATGAAGGTATGATGATTTTTGCTGTGCGGATTGAGGGGATTGCTTTGCCGACAAGAACACAGTTGGCCGACCTCACAAGAGCTTTTAACCGCGCAAGCCAAAGCCTGCCTGTTGTTGTGCTGTTTCAATATGGCAATTTTATAACCCTTGCCACCTCAGAGCGCACAAAATACAAGCAAACCTGGCGAGAAGGCGAAAAAATCGGCAAGATTTCACTGCTCAAAGATATTGATACCCTAAGCACACATGCCGGGCACAATAAAATCCTCAACGATCTGGTATTGAAACCGGGTGTGCGTGATTTTAACGGGCTTTACCGGCAGTGGAAAGATGTATTTGATGTTCAGATACTTAATGAAGATTTCTATAAGGATCTTTCGGCCTGGTATTATTATGCTGTTTCAACAATCAAATTGCCCGACATCCCGGATGCTTATGCAGGCAGGGCAAACCCAGAAGAAGAAAATATAAAGCAGTTTGTTATCCGTTTAATTGCCCGTTTGATTTTTTGCTGGTTTTTAAAAGAAAAAGAGCCGCTTATATCTCCAAAGCTGCTGGAATTATATGACCCTCAGGGAAACCCCAGGTATTTTATCACAAAGGACGATGAAAAAACTTTTTTAAAAGCAAACAGCTATTACGGAGGGATACTTCAAAATATTTTTTTCAACTGCCTGAACAATCCTATGAATTATCCCAAAGGAAGGCTTAAAACATCTGACTATGCACAATATGATTCTACCGGCAGAACAAAAGCTGAAAAGAAACTTGATTATTGCTGCAAACATTATCTGACAGAAAATTTTGATTATGACCTTTTCAACAACATTCCTTTTTTAAACGGCGGCCTGTTTGATAAAATTCAGGGAGATAATCTTTGGGACAGAATCGATGATAAAAACATATCAATCCCAAACGAGTTGTTTTACGGCAAAAATTTATCCATTGGCACTGGAAGAAATACTATTGTTACTGAAGGAATAAACCGGATATTATCCAAATACAAATTTACCATTGCAGAAAACACGCCACTTGAAGAAGAAGTAGCGCTTGACCCGGAACTTCTTGGTCTTATTTTTGAGAACCTGCTTGCAGAAGTCAATACCGATGACCAGGCTGCTTCAAAAAGCGCAAAAAAAGCATCCGGTTCATATTATACTCCGCGTAAAGTCATAGATTATATGGTTAATGAATCACTTCTGCTTTATCTTGAAAAATATTTTAAAGAAAACGGTTTTGATAATAAAGATAAAGAAATAGGTGATTTAGTTTACTTAGACAAGGTTGATTCAAGTGACAACAAGTTCTGCATTACCATTGTAAATGCCCTCGATGATATTAAGATTTTAGATCCGGCATGCGGGTCGGGCGCATTTCCTATGGGTATGCTTAACAGAATAGTGCAATTTTTATTTTTCGTAGATCCGAATAATAATTTATGGTTGAGCAAATATATCAAGAGACTTCCGCCGGAGCTTCAGGAAACAACAAGAAAGGAGCTGGTAAAACACGATCTCAATTATGTAAGAAAGCTTGGTATAATAAGAAATGCCATATACGGCATAGACATCCAGCCGATGGCTTCCCATATAACCAAACTGCGGTTTTTTATTTCACTACTGATTGATCAAAAGGTTGATAAAAGCAAACCTGACAATAATTATAACATTATTTCTTTTCCAAATATTGAAACCAAAATTATTTGTGCCGATTCCTTAAAGAACGCATCAGCGCAAATAAACTGGACAGAAGAAAAATTATTTAAAAAACTCAAAGAATCCAAAGAAAAATATTATCAGCCACAAATTGCATCAAAACTTGAAGAAAAAGATAAAATTGCCGAAGAAATAGCGGAAATGCTTTCTGCATTATACCCAAACTTTTCAGAAGAGATAACCGGAAGAAAGTTAAAAGATCCAAAATCAGAAGAAGAAAAAAATAAACGGATTTTTAAAGAATGGTTTATGCACGGTTCAGTGAGTGCGCCATTTTTTAATATTGATTTGTTTTTTCCGGAACTAGAAGGCGTCGGCTTTGATATTGTATTGGGGAATCCACCTTATGGCGGCGCTAAGATATCAAATGACTTAAAGAATGCCCTGGGAATAGAAAGCAAGGATCCCTACGGCGCTTTTATTTCACGCTTTATTGGAGATGGAACTCACAAAAGGCCAACTCCTCTGAAGCACAGCGGTATTTTGGCTTTAATTGTATCCGATACATTTATGACCATAAAAAGCCATAAACCATTACGCAGACAGATCATGAACAGCTATATCCATAAAATGATACGGGTTCATCCTGATACATTTAAAGCTACTGTCAATACTGCAATTATAATAATACAAAGAAACGTTTTCCCCAAAGATACACCAGCAAACAAATACAATATTGATCCGAATCATCATTGCCTGATGGCGGACCTGACAACTATAAGCATACACGAAAATCACGACCGCTTTCTGGAACTGCTTTACCGGACAATTGATGTTAAAGCTGAAGAAGATATAGAAAAAGACAGCAACAAACTCTCTGTTCTTAAAATGCAAGGTGATAACTGGACAAGCGAAAGCTCTGAAGAGTATGCTATTTACACCTATCCGCAGAATCTGATTAAAACCAACAGTAATCTGCCTTTTTTTGTGGCAAGCCCACTTTTATTTAAAAAGATGTTTTTGAAAAAAAGGGTTTTATTGAAATCTGAAATAGATGAAATTTGTGGAGGAATAAAATCATATAATAACAAAAAATATATTTGCTCAATAGATGGGAGTGATAGTTATAAAAAAATCAATAAAGACTTAATTGTAAATCGAGAGTTGTCAGAATCTGAAAAGCAAAATGGCTTATTGAATTCAGAAAATATTGGTAAAATTTATCTGAAATTTGAAAAAGGCGGGGAAACAATTAAACAAAATATGTGTTTCAATAATTATTTTTATCCTACTAAATTTTATTTTCCTTGGGATAAAAATACAATAAAAGAATTAGAACCTAAAAATGCTTTAAGAAATAGACATAGATACTTTAGCTCTGGCATAGGTGTGAATGCGGCAGGTGTTTACTCGCCATTATTTAGAATATCGGAACTTCAATTATTTCAAAATGGATATCAAGTAATTTTTTTAAAAGATATAACAAAGTCTTTTATATTATTAGGTATTCTTTGCTCTACTTTAACAAGATATAATTTCAATGTTTTTCTAAATCATACTGTAAATTCTAACGCACAAGATGTAGAAGGCATACCAATATCATATAGTAATCTTGACAATAAAATCGAAATCAAGACTAAAAAATTATATGAAAAATTAGAATCTAATCCGGAATATATTTTTTTAGATGAACAGATAGAAATAGATCGGCTTGTTTACGAAGCCTACGGTTTGAACAAAGATGACATACAGGAAGTAGAAAACTGGTATGTGAGAAGATATCCAAAACTCGCGGCCGCACAAAAAGCAAACCTCGAAGCAAAGCAAAAAGCAGAATCAAAATGAATTACTGGTTAATTAAGTTTTCTCCCAAACGCAGCTCCTGGGTCGATATCCTTGTCAATGGCAAATTCACAATGCGTGGTGTCCGCAATTATCAAGCCAGAAATTATTTAAAAGAAATGGCCCTTTCCGAATCTGCGCTATATTATCACAGCCAGTACGAATTGCAGATAATGGGCATAATGAAAGTAATCCGAACTGCTTACCAGGACATCAGTTCATCCGATCCAAAATGGATTTCAGTCGATTTTAAACCAGTTAAAACCCTGGAAAATCCTATAACCTTAAAAAAAATTAAAGAAACCAAAGAACTCCAAAATATAGCCCTAATTAAACAGCCAAGATTATCCGTAATGCCGATAACAAAATATGAATTTGATACGTTATTACATGGTTCCACTGTTTAACGAATTGAAAATGCTTTATTATTTACAATGTGATCGAATATAAATATTTACTGATCTTATAGGAGATGTTAGTATAATAAAAATGTCAGAAACTATTTTCCCTATAAATAGATAAGTAATATTGTGATTTAATCATTATCTATCCTTAATATTCAAATGGTTGTTCTCTGACGAAGTTGCATTGTCGGAAAAAGTCTCTGTCTATGGGGTAAGTGTTTATAATACTTAATGTTTTATTATAATGTTTGGAGTGATCAATATGAAAGAAATCTCAAAGAGTTTGCCGGATTATGAAAGGCCGCCGGTTATTGAGGTGGTCTGCGGGATTCTTTTTAAATCTATCGACAAACTGCTTGCTCCACACCTTGGCTTGCTGTGGGAGAAATACAAAACAGAATATTCTATTTGTCGCGAGGTTCCTCCTTTAGCTCCCGTAATCGAGCGTTTCGAGGAAGCTCCTCAAATTGACCTTCAGCTTGCTGATGTGCCCCCATTGCCACGAATCTGGTTTGTACACGAAAAAGAGAACGGAATTATTCAGGTGCAGCGCGATCGATTTTTGCATAACTGGAAGAAGGTTCTGCCGGAGGATGAGTATCCACGGTACCCACAAGTAATCGAACTGTTTAAAGACCGTTTATCTCGGTTTGAATCGTTTTTGAGTGAAAATAATCTTGGGGTTATGGAACCGCGCCAGTACGAAATGGCATACATCAACCACATTCCACAAGGAGAAGGATGGACAAAACTCAATGAAATAGGCAAAGTTTTTCCTGACTTCTCATTACGGGCTGATGGGCGCCGGTTTTTACCTGAGCCTGATGGAATTAACTGGCGAACGAGTTTTGCTTTGCCTGATGAGGCAGGTCGGTTGCACGTAACGATCCGGCATGCAAATCTTCGTGATCCAGACATCCCGGTGCTATTGCTTGATTTGACCGTTCGTGGAATCGGAAGAGACAAGTCGCCAGGGGGATTGACAGACTGGTTCGATATTGCTCGTGAATGGATAGTGCGTGGGTTTACTGACCTGACAGGAGAAGATGTGCAAAAGGATATATGGAGGAGAAAAAAATGATGGGGTCCGTTGACCAAGTCTGGGAAGATTCATATATAGGAACAACTGGTTTAAGCCCGGAAGACTTCGCAGATAGTGATAAATCGGCAAAAAAGCCTTCCGTAAATGTTGCAATATTAGTAGCCCGTCAGCCAGGGAGTGGTGAGCCTAACTTTGATTACTCATGTGTGGGGAAAAAATACCTTTGGCGTCGAGCCGCTTCGCATGGATTGGCATACACTTCAGGTATGATGCCCATTATTTACCAGGTCATTGAAGATGATTTGGGGTTTTCAGGTGAAGCTGTTGGAAGCGTGTCACCCTGGCCTTTGCTTTGGCGTCATGGCGAACCTGAGCCCGCAGACTCGCGAGGTGTGTTTCCTACAAATTACCGCCGAAAAGTTCTGTTTACAAAAAAAGTCAAACTTAAGACTTCCGATCTGCCGCGCCGGAAACCAAAGGCTATTATCGGCTTGCGAACGTTTGAGGAAGAAGATGTCTGAATCAAGAACATTTGTCACAGGCCTTTGCTCGGTTTTTTATGCGTGTCGGCCTTCCTATTTCAATCGAGAAAAAATGGAAGCTTTAAATCTCCGATCAGCAAACTATAGAGTTTAGGCTACTTATCCCTTACAGGAAGATGATAAAACAGCGATTTTTACAATGACAAGCAGGGATTTTTGCAAGAGAGTCACATAATATGGATAAAGGGACTATGCCAAGTGTTAAGTCGTTTGTTAAACTTTTATTAACAGTTATCAGTTTTATGTTTTGAGCAACCGTAAACCGTAAACCGACAACCGTAAACCATTACATGCATACAATGTCTAAAATTATAAATCTAAAAGATCTTTTGGAAAAAATTCGTCTATTTCACAAACAGGGTAAAAAAATTGTTTTTACAAATGGGTGCTTTGATATTATGCACGTAGGGCATGTACGTTACCTTACTGCTGCAAAAGCAAAAGGGGAAATCCTTGTAGTCGGCTTAAATTCCGACAAATCCGTTAATGCCATAAAAGGAGAAAAAAAGCCGATTATATGTGAGGCTCAAAGAGCTGAAGTTCTTGCCGGCCTGTGGTGCGTGGATTATATTACTGTTTTTAATGAGCCTGATCCCTTAAAACTGATTCAGGCCATAAAGCCGGATGTCCTTGTAAAGGGGGCTGACTGGTCAGAAGACAAAATAATTGGAGCTGATTTTGTAAAAAGCAATGGAGGTCGGGTTGTAAGAGTGCCGCTTGTTCCCGAAATCTCAACATCATCAATCATACAAAAGATATTAATGGTTCACAGTTCACGGTTCACGGTTCACGGTTAAAATGCTTCAGCCGTTGCATAGTTCATTGAAAAATCTGTAAACTGACAACCGTGAACCGTGAACCGTGAACCGTTACAACAAAGGACTCATGATGTGCTCTTAAATGATAAAAACGGCATTTTATTTTTTCAGTTTCCCAACCTTGCGGGTTTTTCTGAAATCCAGCACGGAATCTTTACAAGAAAATGCGGTTACAGCAAAGAGCCATATAAAAGTCTGAATGTCAGTTTCGAGGTAGGAGACCAACCCGGGATTGTGGAGCAGAACAGAGATGTTTTATGCAGATGCATCAAGGGAAAAGAATTCGTCTATGCAAAGCAAAAACATAAAACTCAAATTATTATTCTAACAAAAAACGATAAAGCCCGCAGCAATGCCCCTTTTGCCGGGGATGCAATGATAACAGATATTTTAAGCAAGTACCTTGTAATACAGGTTGCAGACTGCCAATCATTGCTTCTATATGATCCTGCACGGCACGTGGTCGCAAATATTCATTCAGGCTGGCGCGGCAGTATAAAAAATATAACTGGCAAGACGATAAAAGAAATGGAAAAAAAGTTTGGCTGCCGGCCAAAAAATATCATTGCAGGCATAGGCCCCTCTCTTGGGCCATGCTGTGCGGAATTTGTTAACTATAAAAAAGAAATTCCATTTAACTTATGGAAATATAAAGACAATGATAATCTTTTCGATTTCTGGGCACTAAGTCGTAACCAGCTTCTTGATGCCGGCCTATTAATCAAAAATATACATTCAAGCAATATCTGCACTAAGTGTAATACTGATATCTTTTTTTCCTTTCGTGGAGAAGGTACTACCGGAAGATTTGCCGCCGTCATCGGGCTGAAATAGGTTTTAATTGAATATTGACGATTGAATATTGAAAATTTAAGGAATTCTGTTAATTTTATATGAATTAATGGAGCGAAGCGATTTCCACAAATATACAATATACAATCCATATGCGATACCACAAATCTTCAATCTTCAATTTGGTTCCGGCTTGTTTGGATTAGGGAATATTATATGCATCAGGAAAAAACCAGGGTTCTCTGGAACAAAGAATTAGCTTCTTCCTGTTACAGAATAGGTCTTAAATGTAATATAAAATATTCATCCGCAAAACCCGGACAATTTATAATGCTTGGCTTTCCAGACCAGATTAATCCCCTTCTTCGTCGTCCTTTTTCCATACATAAGCTTATATCAAAGGATGGAGCCATAGAGGGAATTGAAGTACTTTACAAGGTGGTTGGAAAATGCACTAAAAAGCTGTCAATGTGCGTAGAAGGTGATATCATAGATATTATAGGCCCTTTAGGTAATGGTTTTATAACTTTGGATAATTATAATAATGTCTTTATTGTTGCGGGCGGGGTAGGAGTTGCCCCAATGCTCTTTTTGGCTTCATACCTGCAAAAAAACGCTGACCTCTCAAAATGTACAGTATTTCTGGGAAGCAGATCAAAGCATGATTTGTTATGCAAAGATGACTTTTTAAGACTAGGGATGAAGGTTCTTATTGCGACAGAAGATGGAAGTGCCGGCAGAAAAGGACTTGTTACTGATATTCTCAAAACATCAATTAAGGAAAACCATCCTGATATTATTTATGGCTGCGGCCCCACAGCTATGCTAAAATCTCTTGCACTTATATCGGAAACGCATTCAATACCATGCATGGTTTCAATCGAAACAATAATGGCATGTGGTATTGGCGCCTGCCTTGGCTGTGCTGTGGAAAGCAAAAAAATACCAGAAAAATATCTGCATGTATGTCTGGACGGACCGGTTTTTGATACAAGGGCAATTAAGTTTGCAAATTTCTGATAAATATTATAACTGTACCACTAAATCTTAATCTAACCTAAGTTGAGCGATTTTTTGCGAAGAAATGTGCCGAGATCTTGATGCAGCAAGGTTTGCGAAAAGCGTAGGCATACCAATGGATATGTCGAGACTTTTCGCAAGTCCTTGATGCGCAAGAGATTGGTGCAGATCGAGTAAAAAATCGCTCAATTTAGGTTTAATATATTTTTACATTGACTTGTTTATAATCCTGTGTTAGGAATTTTAATCCAACATGGTTTGATTTTAAGCCTGTCTAACAGCCAATAATAAGGCTTCCCAACCATGAAAAAAGAATCAAGAAAGTCTTGGAGAGAACTTGCATTTTACAGCAGTATTGGCCTGTCCGTAGCTCTCTCAATTTTTATCGGACTTGCTATAGGTCTTTATATTGACAAGAGATATAATACATCGCCTTGGTTTATGCTTATATTTCTTTGTTTGGGGATTGCGGCAGGTTATAGAAACATAGGACTTGCAATAAAAAAAAGCAGAAAATTATGAGCGAGAGATTAAAACTGTGATTATTGAACAACGTCTCATAAAATTTATCACAAGAACAAACTGGATATTGTTGTGTATTGCCAGTATTGTCGGCTTTTTAATCACCACACCGGATTTCGCAAAGGGAATCATATTTGGAGGACTGATTGTTACAATAAACTTCCATATGCTTTCCCGAACTCTTAAAAAGGCTTTCGGGTCACCGCATTTAGCTTCTCACAATGTTATTTTAGGAAAATATTATTTGCGTTTTATTGTAAGCGGATTTATTATATTTGTACTTATATCAAAGCATTATGTTAATCCGATAGGACTTTTTATTGGTCTTTCCGTTGTGGTTGCAAGTATAATGCTTGCAACTATATATGAAGTAAAAAAACTATTTTTCAAGGAGGCAATTTAAAGTGGAACATCCTTATTTATTCTTTGTCAAATTTTTAGAGTTGATCGGGCTTGGTCATTTTGCACATGGAAATCCACATGTAATTTACTCGTGGGTTGTTATGACCTTACTTATAATTTTAGGTGTAATTGCCACAAAGAGCATAAGCATGATCCCTTCAAAAGCACAAAACGTTTTTGAAGTTCTACTCTCCGGCATGGAAGACTTTATGATCAGTGTTACCGGAGAAGAAGGCAGGTGGCTTTTTCCTATAGCTGCAACTATATTTCTCTATATTTTCGCATGCAACCTGATAGGACTTGTGCCGGGCTTTTTTCCACCAACTGCCAGTCTGAATACAACTCTTTCATGTGCGCTTCCCGTGGTTATTTTTACTCACGTTATCGGTCTTAAGTATCATGGACCAAAGTATATTAAACATTTTCTTGGTCCTGTATGGTGGATGATTCCCATAATTTTTCCGATTGAAGTCATAGGTCATATAGCTCGTATTCTCTCACTCACATTCAGGCTTTTCGGTAATATGATGGGCCATGAACTGGTTCTGGGTATTCTTTTTGGACTTGCCGGCCTTTTCTTTGCTCCCCTGCCGATCATGGCGCTTGGTATATTTGTCTCTTTAGTTCAGGCATTTGTCTTCTTTTTGCTTTCAATCATGTATTTTACCGGAGCAATGGAACACGCGCATTAAAAAAGTTATAATAATTATAAGCAATTTATTTGTTATTAAATAATGGGATAATGGAAGAAGCAAAATAAAAAAATCTTAAAAAAGGAGGTAGAGTTTTATGGGTGAACAAGCATTACAATTCTTTATTGCGAGTGTTACTGCTGCTGGTTTTGGTATTGCTGTAGCAGCTTTTGGTTGCGGTATCGCACAGGGTATTGGTCTGAAATCTGCAGTTGAGGGTATTGCAAGAAATCCTGAAGCATCAGGTAAAGTAACAGTTACCCTGCTGATCGGTCTCGCTATGATTGAGTCACTGTGTATTTATGCTCTGGTTATTTCTCTGATTCTTATCTATGCCCATCCTCAGGCAGGTGCAATCGCAGCACTGTTTGGCGCTGGTGGTCATTAATAAAAAAAACCAGACTTAGTTAAAAAAATAGTTAAAAAACAAAACAGGGTATTGTCTTTAATATGACAATACCCTGTTTTATTTTTCCCACCTTTCTATATGTGATTTGTTGAACATTTCAACCACCTATTCAAAATTCTAAACTCAGCCTCTTTATTTATTATGGAATAATTGAAAAACACGGAGACATGAGGGGGCAAAATTTACAAAATATCCTCTTTCAAAAATATGATAGTTGATGTATTAATAAAATTTACAAACCTATTTTATGTAACATTTAGCTTTGTGAAACAAAAATGAAAATACTATTAACGAACGATGATGGAATTTATGCAGAAGGGTTGTGGGCTCTGCACAGGAAATTTACAGAACAGCATTCTGTAACAATAGTTGCCCCTGACCGGGAACGGAGCGCTACGGAAGTCATGAAATAGATAATTATAATGACGCTGCTTTATTTGTGGAGATTCTGACAAAAGATCTATTTGAAAAAGGACTGCCTTTTGGAACATTTTTAAACGTAAATATTCCTGACCTTTCTTTAAAAAAGATTGAAGGGGTGCGTATTTGCAGGCATGGTACCGAGTTATACTCAGAATATATAGATAAAAGAGTTGATCCCAGAAATCGTACATATTACTGGCAGGGATGCGACCTGCAAAGATCCGTTGATGACTCAGATACAGATGATGCTTTCCTGTGCCGGAATTACATATCAATAACCCCGATTAAATGCGATATGACAGATTATAGCGTACTTGAAGAACTTGGCTGCCAACATAAAGCGGGACACTTTCCGCCATTTTGTCCCTATAGCAATTCCGCAATCAAGAGTAGAGGCGGGTTTCAAACCCGCCCCTACTGGCTGGCGGGCTGTCCCGCCTTACGTTGGTAGCCTAAGAACTTAAAGGGTGGAAAATAAATAAAAAAGTCTTAAAGCAATCAAGCGGTGGTGTTTAATGAAGAAACAATTCATCAATTCAATTAAGACAGGCGATATTGTCGATGACATATTTGTGCTGTCTGAAAAAAACCTTGCGCAGAAAAAAGATGGAAATAATTTCTTAAATATTTTTCTTTCAGACAAAACAGGCATTATAAAGGGTGTTGTGTGGAATAATGTCGACCAGATATCAGCAAAAATATCCGCCGGCGACTTTGTTAGTGTCAAGGGAACCGCTACAGAATACAGGGGATCTCTTCAACTGGTCGTTAAAAATATAGAAGCGTGTTCAGCAGACTCAATCGATCCTTCAGACTTTCTGCCGGAATCCAAATTTAACAGAGATGCCATGTTTGAGCGCCTGTTAAAATTAACTGAAACCGTTGAAACCTTGTATCTGAAAAATCTTCTTGAGGCTTTCTGGAATGATGATGAATTCGTCTCCAAATTTAAGAGAGCGCCCGCGGCAAAAAAAATGCATCATGCATACATAGGCGGCCTTATTGAACATACACTCTCCATGGCGCGGCTTGCCGATAAAATAGCCGAGCACTATCAATATATTGGAATTGACCGGGACATTCTTATTACAGGCGCAATACTCCACGATATCGGGAAAATAAGCGAGTTCGACTATAAAGTTAAGATAGATTATTCAGACGAAGGAAGGCTGCTTAACCATATTGTCATAGGCGTCCAGATGATCGAGGATAAACTCAAAAATATTAAAAATTTTCCTGATGAACAGGCATTATTAATCAAGCATATGATTGTAAGCCATCATGGAACAAGAGATTTTGGTTCGCCTGAACCACCCAAAACGATTGAGGCTGTATTACTTAACTATATTGACGAGATAGATTCAAAGGTAAACGGCATACGTGAATTTATTGACAGAGAAAACCCAGGTGAAAAATGGACATCCTTTCACAGATTACTGGAACGTTTTTTTTACATAGGAAAAAATAAAGAAGAAACTGATTGACGCTCTTAAAAAGTAGAAATTTGGACGGCAAAGTAAAAAGCTTTAGTTTCAAGGCGCGCAAATCCTGAGGAGAGAGACGTACTTATTGCTACGTCGCAATGACGAAGGATGCAGCGCAACGCAGAAAATAAACTTTTTACAAAGCCGTCAACTGATTAAAATGTTTATAACTCTCGAAGGCATAGAAGGTTCAGGCAAGACGACTCAGATAAAGAATATAGCTGGATTCTTGCAGAATAAAGGACAGGACTGCGTTATAACCCGGGAGCCGGGAGGTACGAAGACCGGAGAAAAAATTCGGGCTATCCTTCTTGATCCCGAAAGCAAAGACATGGATCCTCTAACTGAGCTTCTTCTGTACATGGCAGACAGGTCTCAGCATATTAAAAAATTTATATATCCATCCTTATCTTCAGGCAAAACCGTTTTATGTGATCGTTATTATGATGCCACAGTTGTCTATCAAGGCTTTGCAAGGGGACTTGATATAGGACTTATAAACAGGTTGCATGAATTGGTCTTTGAAGATTTAAAACCCGACATAACGATTCTTCTTGATCTGCCACCTGAAACAGGCTTAACGCGGGCATGGGAACAAATAGAAAACGGCTCAAGGACAGCCCTTGAAACCCGTTTTGAAAAAGAAACCCTCTCATTTCACCAAAAGGTAAGAGCCGGCTACCTTGAGCTTGCTAAAAAAGAGCCTTTGAGATTCAGAATTGTTGATGCATCAAATGATGAAAATCAGGTCAGAAATGACATAATAAAGACTTTATCTGAAGTTAAGAATATCAGCAGACTATAACCTTTGAACCTTGAACCCTGAACCCTGAACCTGGAACCGATCACTTTGGACATAAAGCCAATGATTCATTCTATCCTATCTGCCATAGGCAATACGCCGCTGGTGGAAATAAGGAAATTAAACCCGAATCCAAAGGTTAAGATATTAGCAAAACTGGAATATTTTAACCCTGGAGGTTCAATAAAAGACAGAACCGCTCTTTATATGATTGAGAAAGCGGAAAAATCCGGTTTGCTTACACACAACAAGACGGTTATCGAGGCTACAAGCGGTAATACAGGAATTGGACTTGCTCTGGTATGTGCTGTAAAAGGGTATAAGCTGCTGTTAACAATGTCTGAGTCTGTAAGCGTTGAAAGACAAAAGATCTTGAAGGCCCGGGGCGCTGAAATTTTACTGACGCCCGGGCATCTTGGAACAGATGGCGCCATTGAGGAGGTATATAATCTGGCGCTGGAAAACCCGGATATGTATTATATGACAGATCAGTTCAATAATGAAGCCAACTGCCTGGCACACTACCATGGAACAGCCGAAGAAATTTGGGAACAAACCAAAGGCAATGTATCAATGATTGTTGCAACCATGGGAACAACCGGTACTCTCATGGGCGTCTCAAAAAGGCTGAAAAAATACAACCCTGATATAAAAATAATCGGCGTAGAACCCTACCTCGGGCATAAAATCCAGGGCTTAAAAAATATGAAGGAGGCATACCGTCCGGAAATTCTTGAAAAAAACCGTCTTGATAAAATAGTCAATATTGAAGACGAAGAAGCCTTTGAAATGACAAGGAAACTTGCAAAAAAAGAAGGCCTGTTCGTCGGCATGAGCAGTGGCGCAGCTATGGTTATCGCCGGAAAAGAAGCTGAAGCCATGACTGAAGGTACAATAGTTGTAATATTCCCGGACGGTGGTGAGCGGTACCTCAGCACACCACTTTTTGCAGTACAAAACAACGTAGGCCTTCGATTTTTTAATACAATGAGCCGGACTAAAGAACCATTTGATCCGATTCAGCCAGGGAAGGTTTCCATATATTCATGCGGACCTACAGCTCACGCCAGAATGGACATGGGGGAATGCCGGCGTTTTGTATTTGCCGATCTTCTAAGCCGTTATCTTGATTTCAGAGGTTATTCTGTTACCCACATCATGAATATAACTGATATGGATGACAAAACAATAAATGGTTCTGAAAAAGCGGGTCTTTCTCTCTCTGAATTCACAGAAAAACACATTAATTATTTCAAGAAAGATCTGGCCGATCTTAACATTAAACCTGCCACGGAATATCCAAAGACAAGCGAACATGTCGAAGATATGGTCTTGCTGGCTGAAAAACTCGTTAATAAAGGATTTGCATATGAAAAACTCCGTTCGCTGTATTTTGATATTTCCCGTTTTTCAGATTATGGAAGACTATCAGGTATTGACTTAAACAAGATAAAAATCGGAGCAACAGTAGATCTGGATGAATATGAAAAGGACAATCCACGAGACTTTACTCTCTTAAAAAGATCCAGGCTTTCGGAGCTCAAAAGGGGAATATATGTCAAGACAGACTGGGGCAATGTTCGCCCGTCATGGCATATACAGTGCGCTGCCATGTCCATGAAATATCTTGGCGAATTCTTTGATATCCATACCAGCAGCAGAGCGCTTATATTTCCCCATCATGAAAATGAAATAGCCATAGCTCAATGTTTAACCGGCAAGTCCCTGGCCAAATACTGGATTCATTGTGATCAGGTTCTGATTAACGACAAGAACATGGGTAACAAAAAAAACAGGCTTACTCTTGAAGAACTCTATAGTCTCGGCTTTTCCGGAAGAGAAATAAGGTACTGGCTTTTTTCAAGCCATTACGGAAAACCCATTAATTTCTCAGTCGAACGGCTCGAATATGCCAGACATTCCTTAAAAAGGTTTGATATATTTATTAATTCTTTGATGAATTTAAAAGATGAGTTTTCTTATCCTGAACTTGACCAGCTTATTTATGATATTAAACATGGCGTTGTTGCTGCCATGGACGATGATCTGAATATTTCAGCAGCACTGGCTTCGATTTTTAATATCATAAAACAAATAAACATATTGATCCTGAAAAAAATGCTTGGCAAAGATGATGCCTCCAAGATTATAGATGCATTTCGAAATATTGATTCAGTGCTGGGAATATTTAACTTTGGAGATGAAATTTCAAATCCTGAAATCCTGCGTCTGATTGAGGACAGGAATAAGGCCAGAGCAGAAAAAAACTGGGATCTTGCTGATAAGATACGTGAACAGCTAATATCCCTTGGAGTTACGGTTAAAGACCAGAAGATTACGATTTAGCGCACTTTTGGACGAATGTTCAGGTTGTAATTATATTGTTTTTTTGTAGGGGCGATCCTTGTGATCGCCCTGATTAGGGCGAATACAAAATTAGGGCGATCACAAGGATCGCCCCTACATTTAAATCAGAGGAAACAATGAAACCAATATATTTTCCATTTACGTATATTTCCGAACCGGTTTTAGAGGCGCTTTCCGCCTTTTTCAAGAAAATTATCGTTTATCAGCCATCATCTCTTAACATACCTGAAAGTATGCAAAAACAGGCTGATAGCGAGTTACTTGAAATTCGTATTCCAGTTAAGGGTGATGAGAATAAAATTGATGATATTCTAAAAGACTACAAAAGCTGGGCAAACATTCATCAGGGAAGCGAAATGGCTTTTTTTAAGACAAAGCCGGATATAATTCCCTTTTTTGGCGAGTTTTCCACATCACAAATCAAAGCAGATATAAAAAAGAAGGAGCAAAAACAACAGAACGAAAAAAAGCAGGACTCTCTTTTAAATGCAAGAATTTTTCTTCATATGGCCCAGGAATTCGACTCGCAAAACTGGGAAATAAACAAAGCTCTTCTATTATCGGAAGAAAAAACATTGAATCTCATTGATAATCTCAAAGGAGAGGATGAGGATGAATTATCATTTAAAGAAAATGATAGAGAAAAAACATTAAAAACAGATTATCAAAGCGACTATATGACACCTGATCGAATTATTGCATGGACACATTTACTGCAATACGATCGAGATATGTCAAACCTGTTTATAACAAACAGCCGATCAGTTGTTGAGCATCTCGTAGAAAAAACCCCTGAGGCAAAAATTGTACTTAGTATTGATTCAATACCACTGACTAAGAGCAGGGATAAAAAGACAGAAAAATGGCAGGAAAGTTTAATCAAACAACTTGAATTACTTCTGGAAAATTCCCTGCCTGCATCAGAAGACATCAAAATTAAATCTCCTTTTGGCAAAGACGACGGCAAAAAAGTTTCATTAACATTATATCTTGTCCCGGGCGAATCTCCTTATAAATTTTTTACCCGCATCGCCTGGCATAAAACGCCTGTTAAAGAAATAAATAAGGAAGCCGGATTTAACAGTACTCTTATAGGATTTGTTGAATTTTAATCCACAGATTACGCAGATTGCACAGATTTTCATGAGTTGGCTGCTTATAATTATTACCCCGGAAAAATTTATCAGAATACTTGACTATCATTATTAATTAGTATAAGGAACATTTCTGATGTGTAAAATATGTAAAAATCAAGTTTGATTTTATAACCGTTAATTAATTTTTTAAGAAAGGAGACTTTTCAAATGGCTTTTAAACCTACTGTCGACCTGGATAAATGTGAAGGTTGTGAAGAATGTGTGGAGAACTGCCCTTCTGACGTTTTAGAAATGAAGGACGACAAAGCATTCGTAGCTAATGAGGATGAATGTCTTGGCTGTGAAACATGCATCGAAGTTTGCGAACAAGGTGCTATTACCATTGAAGAGATTTAATTAATACGCACTTTTTTCATTTTTCTATTAGCTGATAAGGTGGGCCGCAAGCCCACCTTTTAATTTTCTGAAAAAATAATCAAAACTATTTTTTTTCAGAAGCATAAATCTCGGCCATAAGCATTCGTCAAAAGCATTCGCCAAAAAACATCCGATGGCCTATCCCCTTTCTTTGTTCCCTTTTTTAGATAATGCCTGATAATAATTCTATAATAAAATATCCTGACATGGTTCTTGTAAAACAAAAGCTTTATAAATCAAGAAGTAAGGATTTATCTGCTAAAATATTATCTGCTCTATCCTCATTACCTGTTGACACTACCATAAAGCCTGAAGAAACTGTAGCTGTGGCAGTTGGGAGCAGAAACATCAGTAAAATTGACAAAATCCTTTACTATTGTTTGAACTTTCTAAAAACAAAGGGACTCAAGCCTTTTATCATACCAGCCATGGGAAGTCACGGGGGCGCCACAAGTGACGGTCAGAGGGATGTCCTTGCAAAACTTGGAATCACGGAATCTGCGATGGGAGTTCGTGTTGTTTCGGATATGGATGTTGAATGTATAGGCGAGGTTCCAAAAGGTCCGAAAATATATATTTCAAAAGCAGCTTTAAGGGCAGATCATATAGTAATTATTAATAGAATAAAGAACCATACCAAGTTCAGAGCTGATATAGAAAGCGGCCTGTGCAAGATGCTGTCAATAGGTCTCGGCAAAGCAAAAGGTGCGGCTGAATTTCATAAATGCGCTATAAAGAATAGCTTCAAAATTATTGAAGATGCCGCAAAAATTATAACTAATAAGTGTAATATTCTTTTCGGAATAGCCCTTCTGGAAGACGGATTTGGGGATTTAGCCCATGCAGAAGCAATTTCACCATCATCAATTATAGAACGCGAAAAAATACTTCTCAAAGATGCTGCCGCAATGATGGGACATATCCCATTTGACCTTCTCGATATATTAATCATAGATTATATCGGCAAAAATATCAGTGGAATCGGCATGGATTCCAATATTACAGGCAGGCACAGGGATATACTGGGAGATTTTAATACCGCTCCCCATGTTAAACGTATATTTGTAAGGGACCTATCACCTGATTCAGATGGCAATGGTCACGGAATCGGCTTTGCGGATTTTACCACAAAACGGCTGGTCGATGCGCTGGATTTTAAAAAAATATATACAAATGCGATCACAGCAATTTCGCCTGAAAAAGCGGCAATACCGATACATTTTGACACAGACCGTGAATCGCTTGAAGCATGTTCAAAAACCACAGGTCTAAACTCCATGGATGAAGCTCGTATTGTCAGAATAAAAGACACGGCTTCTCTCGAACTTTTACAGATTTCAAAAGCACTTTTGCCGGATATTTTATCAAATCCCAATCTAAAACAGATAACAGAATGGACCCCTTTTCAGTTTGACAATAATGGCAATCTACCTGAGTTATCTTTCTTATTGTCCCGGTAAAAGGTTATGAAAAAAAATCAAATTATCCATCATTTTATTTTCCAGACAAAGTTTGGTTATTCTGCAATTTTTTATAAAAAAAGTCCGTTTTTACTAACAAGAATAATTCTTCCTAAAAAAAACAATAAAAACAGACAGCAAAACTACAGGCCGCATAAAAAAGCCATTGTTATATCAAAATCAATAATAGATTATTTTAATGGAACGCCTGTTCATATGCTAAGGCCTTCATGGGAATGGCTGGATGCAGGCGGACTGACTGAATTGCAAAAATCCGTATATTCCGCCACGGCAAAAATTCCATATGGAAAACTGAGTTCATACAAAGAAATCGCTGAAGTCATTAACAGGCCCAATGCCTATCGTTTCGCAGGCACCACACTTGCCAAAAACCCCTTTCCGATCCTTATACCATGTCACAGGGTAATCCGAAGCAATAATACAATCGGCCGGTTCGCCGGAGGAAAGAATCTGAAAATAAAAATGATTGAACTCGAAAAAAATACCGTTAAAAAAATTTGGCATTGTTAAATAAGAATAGGTTTGAACAATTTTTGCTGTATTATTTCAACATATTGCGATATATAAAACTATCCAAAATTAACAATACCCTTTTTGTGATGTACTATTTTTTTGTTTTGAACTTTGAGATCTTCCGGCTTGTCCTGGTTAGGCCTTCATGATTTTTATGATTCGTTCATCCAGGCAAGAACGCAGAAAGGTATTCATCGGCTTCTGATCACCGGATTTGTAAAAAGCCAGCATCAGTTGATTAAATTCTAACTGTCTCTTGGCAGGAAGATTAATCGCGGGATATCCGGCACTCAACAATAGCCCGTTCATAATGAAACGTCCCATGCGTTTGTTTACATCATAAAAAAATTGACATCGAGCCATCGTAAGAAATAAGAAGATTGCCCGATCATAAATATCCACTATTTTATAGGCTTGAGCCACCATATTATCAAATAAAGCAGGCAACATAACGGCTTCCGGTGGCATATACTCAGTGCCTGCAATAGTAACCCCGCCTGAACGAAATCCGCCACATTTCAAAGCTTCTTCTTTGCCTGCTATTTGATGAAGTTCACATGCTTTTTCAGCCGTGACTTCAAACCGGCCTTTTTCAATCCATTCAAATAAAGTACGCCATGTTTTACCCTGGTTTAGAGCAATTTGCTGATCAGATATCTTATGTCCGCCAATTGTTACTCCATCTAATAGCGTTTGGATTTCCGGCAGGGTAAAATTGATGCCTTCCAGGTTTACTGCATCAAAAACCAGCTCGGCTAATTGGCGTTTAGCAAGCATCAAAGCTTTATCCTGATCAGGCTTCATATTCCACTGGTTATCTTTCACTTTTATTATTTGTATTTTATTATTATTCATTATAAGTGACGGCTTCGTAAAAAGCTATATTATACTGCTTCGCGGCACTGTAATCGAAAATAACTTGTCAATCATATCAAAAGGTTATGTGATTTAGTTATAACTTCTCGATAAGTTCTGGCACCAAACGTCATTCCCGTGAAAACGGGAATCCAGAAAATCCGAAAAAGCACTGGATTCCAGCCTTCGTGAGAATGACGATAAAAATTTTTAAAAAGTTGCCAGAACTTTTTGAGAAGTTACTATTTGTTTTGAATAATTAATAAGTAAGACCCTAAAATCTGTATTTTTTACAGCATATACCACAAACTATCTCGAATTAGGATAAAAAAAACAAATTATGTGTTTTTTAAAACAACTTCATCTGTCTTGGTGCATCGGCTTTTTGTTTTTTTCCCTTTTGCGTGCAGGCCGGCTTTGACTTCCTGTTCATGGATTTCGTGGTTTAGCTTTAACAGGGGCTTTAGGATTTCTTTTCTGGCATCAGGTGAGATTGTATATCGCACACGGTTTTTTCAATGCCTATACGGATGTTGTCCAAAATATTTTATAAAAATAATATAACCTATTGAAAATAATACGTTTTAGATGTCATAAGCCCTAAATATATATTGGAGACAAAATATCTGCAATAACAATAAGTTAGAGTATTTTATGTGCGTTAACCGGATAGGCATTGTCTTTTCTACGTGTTTCCAGAGGTTGACGGTTTCCTTGCCGTATTGTTTATGAAAGTCCCGTGTCTTGAGGGTTGAGATCGTGTTTATTGGGACGAGATGATGTGGACGAGGGAAGCGGGAAAGGGAGTTGACAATATACTAATAAATAGTATATAAAATAAGTATGGAATGGCGGATTACATTAAGGCGGAAGGCGATAAGACAGCTTATGCGCCTGCCCGACCATGTGCGGAATAGATTAATAGCGCTGATGAAGGATATTGAGTGTTTTGGTCCGATTAGAGGCGACTGGCCAAACTATGGACAGTTATCAAATAATCGGTATCATTGCCATCTCAAAAAGGGTCACCCTACATATGTGGCAGTTTGGAAGGTCGCAGACAAAGAAATACGATTGGTGGAGGTAACTTATGCAGGCACACACGAAAAAGCTCCGTACTGATGATATTATCAGTCTTACAGTTGCAGGCCCTGCTACGAATAAAGCCAGAGTTTTAAGAGCCGTTAAAATTTTTGGTTTTACAGACATGTCCGATTCTATTGCATGGAGAGACGCTTTTCCGGAATATAGTGAAGATGAATTGTGCGGCAAGGTTCTGGCTGGCATGAGATGCAGGGAGGACATGACCCAAAAGGAGCTTTCGGAATGTACCGGAATACCCCAGAGGCACATTTCAGAGATGGAAAACGGAAAAAGGCCGATCGGAAAGAAAAATGCCCAAAAACTGGCAAAGGCGTTGAATGCCAATTATAAGGTATTTTTATAACCGCCTTTTTTTACACTTTTTCTGGTCTGTCGAAAATGCTGGATGAAAGTGCCACGCGGCATTACAGGCTAAAAACCTGACGATTATGGAACCGGTTTGAAAGGCTCTCCTATTCATCAGGAAGCAAAGAATTTGTACAGGGAACTCAGCACGGCCCTGGGCGTTCAAAAACAGTGTCCTGCTTGCTTGCCGACAATCAATGCACGATATCTCTATAACCATATGCGGAGTCGTAGATTATACCGTTTTTGTCAATATAGAAAGATGTGTTGATGATACGCACATGTTGTTCCGGGGGATAAACTCTCTTTTCTTTCCTAAGAGTCGTCTTGTCAGCACCTTTCTGCTTATAGGTGATTACAGTACCAGGCCGCACAAAAACTTCCTTTTCCTGGTATATCCAGATCTCTCCTCCTTTGTCATCCGATTCCTTTGCGTCAGGCGGGCCAAGCCGGCCTATAAGGTAAGCTCTGGTCATGCCGTGATAGCTTTCAAGGTTTATCTTTGTTGTCTGACAGGCGCAAAAACCTAATACAACGGCCGCCACGAATAATATTGTCTTTTTCATACTGTCTTTCCTCTTTCAAATAACTAAATCATACCTTGAGCGATTTTTTTACTCGACTTGCACCAACCTCTTGCGCATCAAGGACTTTTTACAAAGCCGTCAGCTTTTAAGCATTTCACGTGCATATTCAAGAGTTGTTTTTGTAATTTCCATGCCGCCTAACATTCTGGCTATTTCTTTTATGCGGTCTTTTTCGTTTAGCGGGTTGATAGAGGTGATAGTTCTGCCATGCGAAACATTCTTGGTTATCCTGAAATGATTGTCGCCGAATTTTGCGATCTGCGGCAGATGTGTAATGCAGATTATCTGATGATAGCGGGCAAGTTTAGATAGCTTTTTGCCAACGGCTTCAGCTACACTTCCCCCGATTCCGGCATCCACCTCATCAAAAACCAGGGTTTCTACCGATCCTTTCTCGGCCAGGATAGCCTTTAAAGCAAGAACAATTCTTGAGAGTTCACCTCCGGAGGCTATGCTTGCCATAGGTTTAAGGTCTTCTCCCACATTAGGAGCGATCAAAAAATTTGCCTGGTCAATTCCTGTTTCATTTATAGTATTTTCTTTGACAACAAGGTGGGGATCTGAGTTGTCGCTTTCCGGTATTGTTTGTAAAGATATCTTAAATTTGGTTCCGGACATTCGAAGTGAGGCAAGCTCTTTTTCAACTTTTTTTGCAAGTAATTTTGCGGTCTTCGATCTTTTAGATGAAAGATCTAAGGATAACCCGGATAATTCTCTATGCAATTTAGAAAGCTTTGTTTCAATATCATTTATTTGGCCGGAGATGTTTTCAATTCCGGAAAGTTCTTGATCTATGGGTTCAAGATGCGAAATTACCGCTTCAAGGGTTTCTCCGTATTTACGCTTCAATCTTGTGAGAATATCCAGGCGCGATTCCACCTCTTCCAGGCGCTTATCATCTATTGTTATAATTTTCAGGTAAGTTCTAAGCTCTTCAGCTATATCCTCTATGCGAAACGTCGCTTCACTTAGTTCTTTTGCCTTTGGTGTCAGTTCGGGATCTATTGCAGTTGCTTTGTCAAGATTCTTTTTCACCTCAACAAGCCTTTCAACCACAGCCCCCTTTGCGCTGTAAAGATCTTCAATGCTGCTGTAAACTGCACTGTAAAGTTCTTCCCCATTTTTTAATCTTATTTTTTCCTGTTCAAGGGAGGCATCTTCTCCAGGTTTTATAGAAGCGTCTAAAATTTCTTTTTTTTGAAATTCCAGCAAATTAATATGTTCCGCCTGCCTGTCTCGTATGTTATTAAGTTTACGAAGCTTCTGAACCAATGGAATAATTTCATAAAAAAACCCGTAGATTTTATTTCGTATAGGGGTCAGACTACCGAACTGATCAATAATCATCAGTTGAAGATCTTCTTTTAAAAGACCCTGATGAGCATGCTGCCCGGATATGCTGGCCAGATTTTCAGTTGCCTGGTTCAGCATCTGTATAGTTGCAAGATGTCCGTTTATGTAAATTCTGTGCCGGTCTCCGCGGGAAATAATTCTTCTTATCAATAATTCTTCAGATGCCTTGCCACCTTGCTCATCAAGAATTTTGAAAACTCTGCTTTCCGGAGTTATTTTAAATAATGCTTCAAGTTCAGCGGTTTCAACGCCGGTTCTAATGAGTTTTGCCGATGCTCTGCTGCCCAGTAAAAGATTAACGGCATTTATAATGATGGATTTGCCTGCTCCGGTTTCACCACTTAATATGGTTAGACCGTCTGAAAAGCATATATGAAGATTTTCAATTATTGTAAAATTTTTAATGGAAAGTTCTTTAAGCATACAAATGCATTCGAAAGAATTAGGAATAGTTATAATTGAAAATTTTATTAGTACCTACTCAGGTTGGTTAGGCTGAAGACTGAAGACTTTTAGGTAAAAGGCTCCGAGAAGCTAATATTTTCTTAAAGCGTCCGGATATTTTGTCCTAAACATAAAGAATAACTCTCAGGAATCATCTGTTTCCTTCAGCCTATCCACCTGAACAATTACCTTTATTATATCTCACAACAATAATTAGTTGTAAAGTTTCTTGTGTTTTTCAAAACATCTGTCACGAAAATTCTTTACACAATAAAAAACACTGGTATATTGATTAATCGGCCTAAACCACTACCTATTGAATGGTACCATAAAAAGGTTTTACCGTTACAGTAATTATTTAAGAGTGCCTAAAATGCCTAAAGTTAAGGAATCCTGCCATTTTATACCTGCATGCCTGATACCGGCAAGAGAGTGATTGAAAATCCATCCGGCTTTGGTTATCAATCAGCACGCCGAAGGCGTACAACAACTTTAGGCCCTTTAGCTCACTTTAGCATTTTAGGCACTTAGCAGTGTGTCAGGGTACGTTTGAGGACTAATGCACTATGGATATAAAGAAAAGACTCTATCTTTTGCTGGGTGCCATTTTTCTTGTGATCATGGCAGGCAGTACCGGATATTTTATCCTTTTCAGAGGAACACCGAATTTTATTGATTGCATATATATGACGGTAATTTCTATAACCAGCGTAGGCTATGGTGAAATTATAGAGGTTACCGGTAATATTCCTGCTCAGATATTTACCATGATCCTTATAACATTCGGCATGGGGATTATCCTTTATGGTATAAGTACGATGACAGCATTGCTGATTGAGGGAGAACTTTCAGGGATATTGAGGAAAAATAAAATGAATAAACTTATAAGCAAGCTGAAAAATCACTACATAGTTTGTGGCGGGGGCGAGACAGGTTATGCATTAATCGCTGAACTGGTTAAAAACAAGGAGCCGGTTGTACTGATTGAAACTGATAATAACAAGATAGAACGATGCAAATCCATCGAAAATTTGCTTTATATTGAAGGCGATGCCACAGATGATGCTAATTTAATAACTGCCGGCATAGAAAGGGCTGCGGGCATTTTAGTTACCCTTGCTACCGATAAAGACAACCTTTATGTCACAATGTCAGCAAGAATACTCAATAAAAACATTCGCATAATAAGCAAAATGATAGATCCGAAACTTGAATTTAAACTCAAAAAAGCCGGAGCAGACAGCGTTGTGTCGCCAAATTTTATTGGTGCGTTGCGGATGGCATCTGAGATGATTCGACCAACTGCGGTTGATTTCCTGGACAATATGTTACGCAGCAAGCAGAGTATCTTAAGGATACACGAAATAGCGGTTTCAGAAAAATCGAGTTTTGTTGGTAAAAAAATCAGCGAGGCTGGAATTAAAGATAAATTCGGTCTTCTGATTCTTGGCGCAAAACAAAAGGCAGGAGAGATGGAGTTTAATCCATCTCATTCACAGGTTTTCACTGAAGAGATGACTTTGATAGTAATGGGAGAAGTGGACGATATCGCCAGGGCTAAGAAGGCATTTCAGCACTAAGGGCTCACCCTAAACACGACCGCCACTCCAACGTAATTTAGTCTTTAAAACATCAAAATAGGGTCTGTCCTCCATGGTTATCATATTAATAGGATGGAGTCCTTTTTCCACGATAATAGTATCTTTCTCATTTATTTCGAGACTCGTCTGGCCGTCAAAAGTAAGCATAACATCTGACGACTTTTCTTCAAGCATGATTTTTATGGATACTGATTCAGGAACTATTAAAGGTCGTATTGTTAGAGTAAAGGGGCAAATAGGTGTCATTATTATTCCTTTTACATCAGGATGTATAATAGGCCCTCCGGCAGCAAGCGAATAGGCTGTGGAACCGGTTGGGGTTGCCACGATAAGACCGTCGGCGCTGTAAGTGGTTAAATAGTTATCATCTATATATGTTTTTATATGTGCCAGCCTGGCAAAAGCCCCCCTGTTAATAACCATATCGTTCAGGACAGTTTCGCGGGCGATTTCCTTTCCTTCTCTAAAAACCTTTACAAGAAGGCGCATCCTGGGCTTTATGGTAAAATTTTCATTCAAAATGGATTCAGCCACAGCAAACAGGTTTTCTTCTGTAATTTCCGCCAGGAAACCTACTTCGCCAAATTTTACGCCGAGGATGGGGATGTCTTGCTCACCTATCCAGCAGACAGCGTTTAAAAAAGTTCCATCACCACCCAGGACGAAAATACAAGAAAGATCCGGTGGCGCAGAAGATTGGCCCGGGATCGAAAATTTTCGAGGAGGAGAAGTTTCTTTCCTTACAACATCCATGCCTTTTGACCGCAGCCAGTTTTCAAGTTCATCAGCCTTTTTTCCGGCCTTTGCATCCGCCTTTACAACTATTCCTATTCTTTTCAAAATAAGCGTTAACTCCTTATAATTTGTGTAACCGTTCGCGGGTTCAGAGGTTCAGGGTTCACGGAGTAATGGACTACCGACTCCAACACTCTACTACATGTCGTACCATGAAAAGGATCTACCATAGTTTCTTGTCAAACACCTAAGGGGTGCCATGGACAAACAAGTTTGTCCGTGCAAATGACGTCAATACAAAGAACAACTGTTCGGTATTTCAATGATTGAGGTCATGTGCATTTTTTAAAATTCTTCGGCAGAAAAGGGGCACGGACAAACAAGTTTGTCCATGGCACCCGCGGTCGGAAATTTTGTCCTAAACATAAAGAATAACGCTCAGGAATCATTTGTTTCCTTCAGCCTATAACCTTCAGTCTAACCACCTGAGTAGTTATACTATTTTATTATAAACATATTAATGAAACGGCAAGGATTTTTGAAATAAATTCTTTTATCTTGACTCAATACGGTCATATTATTATAAAAAAGTCTGATTTTTTATCGGTCTATGTTTTATAACTAATTGTATTTATTTACAAATAAATTGAAGGACAAATTATTATGAAGTGTAGTTTTGGGAAACAGCTTATTTCTTTGGTTGTAGTTATTTTGTATGGATTCTTTTTTGTCTCATGCGGTGAATCTGAAAAGACTTCTGATGCTTCCCAGAAATCGGCTGAAACGATCAAGCTTGGTGTCGCAGGAGCGCACAGTGGAGATCTGGCATCTTACGGTGTTCCTTCTGTAAGAGCGGCAGAGCTGGTGGTTCGGGATATTAATGCAAAAGGCGGCATTCTCGGAAAAAAGGTTGAGTTGTTGATTGAAGACGATGTCTGTAAACCGGAAATAGCCACCAATACAGCCACCAAGCTGGTTACGGAAGGTGTTGACATTGTTTTAGGTCATATATGCAGCGGCGCCACAAAGGCCGCTCTTGGTATTTATAAGGATTCAAAGATTATTATCATGTCTCCCTCCTGCACCAATCCTGCACTTACACAGAGCGGCGACTATCCTAATTTTTTTCGTACAATTGCTTCTGATGATGTACAGGCAAGACTTGAAGTTGATTTTGCAACAGATATTTTAAAGGTTAAAAAAATAGCTGTTCTTCATGACAAGGGCGACTATGGAAAGGGTCTTGCTGAGTTTGCGAGAAAATATCTGGAAGCTTCAGATAAAGCGGAAGTAGTATTGTACGAAGGCGTTACTCCAGGCGCTGTTGATTATTCCGCTATTGTTCAGAAAACAAAGTATTCAGGAGCAGAAGCAGTTATATTTGGCGGATATCATCCTGAAGCCTCAAAAATAATCAGCCAGATGCGGAAAAAAGGCATGGAAACAGTATTTATTTCAGACGATGGCGTTAAAGATAATACGTTTATAAAAGTTGCAGGAGAATATGCAGAAGGAGTATATGCTACCGGGCCGCTTGATACGTCTAATAATCCAATGGCCATTGCTGCAATTGAGGCTCACAAAAATATTTACGGATCAGAACCGGGCGCTTTTTTTCTTAATGCTTATTCAGCTTCTCTATGTTTGCTGAATGCAATTCAAAAGGCGGGCTCTACAGATTATGATGCTGTATCAAAAGCACTTAGAACCGAATATGTTGATACACCTCTTGGCAAAATTAGTTTTGATGAACGTGGCGATGCAATCGGTGTGGGGTTCTGTATGTATCAGGTACAAAACGGAGTTTATGTTGAAGTAAAATAGTAAGACTTTACCGGGACAAAACGTATAAAAAAAACGATCTTGTGCGGTTTTATCTTGATTTTTGCAATTTTTATGCAATAATCAGCGCTAAATTAACATTAAGGGGGGCATCATGCTTATTGAATTTAGCGTTACCAATTATCGATCTTTCCTGACAACCCAGTCCCTGACACTGGCGGCAAACACCGCTACCGAATTGCAGGAAAAAAACAGCTTTGTCTCACCTGTATCAAATCTTCCGCGTCTTCTTCGATCTTTCGTTGTTTACGGCCCAAACGCCGCCGGCAAAAGCAATCTGATTCAGGCCATCGCTTTCATGAAGAGATTTGTCTTGTCATCAGCCAAAGAAAGCCAGGAAGGCGAAAAAATTGATGCAACATCATTTTTGTTTAACCGGCAAAGCAGCCTGAATTCTTCCGAGTTTGAAGTCCTGTTCATCCAGGACCGTATTCGTTACCAGTATGGTTTTGCTGTAAATTCCAAAAAAGTAACAGGGGAATGGTTGTTTGCCTATCCTGAAGGCAGGGCGCAAAAGTGGTTTGAACGTAACTACGACCCAGAGACCCAAAGGTATCTCTGGTATTTTGGTCCTAAGTTCACCGGCCGTCGCAAGGTTTGGCAGGAAGCGACCCGCGGCAACGCTCTTTTTCTTTCAACCGCGATTCAGTTGAACAATGAACAGCTTAAGCCCGTATTCAACTGGTTTGATCATAAACTACATGTTATCGGTCAGGGGGAAAACCCCAATCCAGAGTTTAGTACCAGCGAATGTGAAGAGGAAGAGAAGAAAAAGAAAATTCTCAAGTTTATGAATGCGGCGGATTTGTCGATTACAGATATCTTTTTGAAGAAAAAAGAATTTTCCACGAAGGACTTGCCCGCCGAAATGCCGCAAAACATTAAAGAAGAAATCAGCAAAGAGCTCGATGGCAAAAAACTGACCAGTCTATTTTTTATGCATCCATCTTCCGATACAGGGGAAGATGTGGCTCTTGAATTCGAGGAAGAGTCCGCCGGTACCCGCAAGCTTTTCACCTTGGCAGGCCCATGGCTGGATGTACTGGACAATGGGCTTGTTCTCTTTGTAGATGAACTGGATACAAGCCTGCATCCTCACTTGGTCCGATTCCTTTTGAATCTGTTCCATAACCCCAAAACAAATCGACACAATGCCCAGTTGGTTTTTACTACCCATGATACCACAGTTCTGGATCAAACTCTCATGCGGCGGGATCAGGTATGGTTTGTTGAAAAGGATGCTGAAAATGCCACCCGCCTCTATCCGCTATCAGATTATAAACCACGCAAGGGCGAGGCCCTGCAAAAAGGCTATTTATATGGCAGATATGGCGCTTTACCATTTCCAGGCGAATTGAGGTTTTGATGGGTACTGACAACCTGTTTCACAAGAGAAAGAGCGTAAGGTCGAGTTATTGCGTCGCCAGCGGGCAATGAAGGCCCCATATGACGTAGTACTCATCGTCTGCGAAGGAGCAAAAACCGAACCAAATTATTTTACTGAATTGAAAAATGCATTCCGGTTGAGCAACGCCAATGTGAGGATTTGTGGCCGTGGATCAGACCCTCTCAGCGTTGTGGATTTTGCCATTGAAACTTTTCGGCGGGAACCGGAATTTGATCGTGTCTATTGCGTCTTTGACCGCGACAGACATACAACATATTCCGCTGCCATAGATAAGGTAAAGCGAACCCGACTGGGCAAAGGAAGTAAAATATTCGCCATTCCTTCAGTTCCATGTTTCGAGTTTTGGCTGTTGCTGCATTTTACATATACCACCAAACCGTTCGATGCTCCTGCTGGTGATTCTGTCTGTGCCGGAGTCATCAAGGAACTGAAGAAACACCTTCCCGCATACCGGAAGGGGCAGTATGATGTTTTTTATAAGATGCAGAATAAGCTGGATAACGCCATTACAAATGCCCGTCGTGTTGAACAACTCCATCAAACTTCCGGGACCGACAACCCTTCCACCATAGTGCATTCTATGGTGGAATATTTGCGGGATTTGAAGAAGCAATAAAAGAATGCAAAGCGGCTGTGGGCCGGACGGCTAAAAGCGGAGGCCTTTTGAAAGATGGCAGGCTTTAACAAACATGTGAAAATATTGGAACAGCTCGCAATTTATCCGCTGCTGGTGAAAAAATCGCAAAAGAAACTCAATATTTACTTCTTGAGGATATAAACTTATAAACTGAGGGTGTCTCAGAACGTCCGGATATTCAATCAGAAATCCAAAATCCAATGGAGTGTCTTTTTTCTTCGCCTATTTGGAGGATTAACAAAAATAAGGGGGCGCCTGTTGAATGGTCGAGCAGGGAATGATATGCTTGAAATTGCAAGCACAAATCAATGTGTGAGCCCGGCCCGATCATAAATTGTTTTAGAGCTAACATTCCGGTTTCACGATATTCGTGATCCGCAAATAGAAGAGTGGATACGAAACAAGGATTCCCACTAAAGGTGGTGCAATTATGGAAAAATCAGATTTTATGCCAAGCATCTTAGATCAGGAGATTGCATCGAAGGCTGATGACGCTTTCGGGCACCAGGATTTTGCGGATGCTTTACGGAGTTTGATTGAAGCTGAACATAATCATCCTCCTTTTAGTATCGGTCTGCTCGGTTCTTGGGGAACAGGCAAGAGCACAATCAAATCACTTTATCTAACTGACCTGGCTGATGACGCACAGACAGATGCTCAGAAGAGGAGGAAAAATCAGCTAATTAAGGCCATCACCTTCAACGCTTGGCGATATGGTGGAAGCAGCGATATTAAAAGCGCATTACTGCGACATGTATTCTTGGAACTCGAAGGTAATGAACAAAACGCCCTTCAGGCGGATTAAAAAAACAGCGTGAACGCTTATATTCACTAACTTTAAAGGGATTTTGATTTTATAATTTCCTATACAAGAACAAACGCTTAAAGACGAACTCTACAACCAAATCAGAAAGGAATTTTTATCACCCCGATCATGGAAAGATATTTGGTTTGAGGTCTACGAAAAGGGCATATGGAATCTTATCCCAGTAATTGCCTTTCTGACTATTCTTTTGTTAACAGTGCTTGTAACCTCTCGTGTGCTTGGTGTTAAGGATGATACAGCAGTCGGACTTATTGCCTTTGCCTTCTCGGTTGCTGGAACCCTTGCCACAAAATATTTAGGGGATAAAGCTACATTTTCAATCGCAAGGTACTCCAAGGCAACACGCATCGAAATGCCGAAAACGTCTTCTGAAGAATATGAGGAGTTGCTCGTTAAGCAGATCGGCCTATTCAAACGCAAGCACAAGAAATTGGCAAAAAACTTGGGAAAGAATTCTTCCTGGATACTATTCCCGCACTTTTTGCTTATGATTCTATTCCCAAGACTTAAAGTACTATCATTGAATCTATTGGTGAGATGAATGCAATGTTTGAAAATGCATCGGAAAAGAGTCTTCTTGCAAAATCACTGTTTGATGCCTTCCTCAAAGCGCCTTCCCTTGACATGAAGCGCCGCCTATCAAATTGGCTACACAGTATTGGTGGTGAAGCCCAGTTGAGCCAATTGAGTACAGGTACGCTTTCTGCAGGGGAAGATGATATTCTGATCCTAATGAAAACATTCCCTTGCAGGCACAAAGAACTGGAGAAATACCAAAAAATGCTTGAGCAGAAGAACGAAAGCGAAGAAGAGTAACGTCAGTTAACAAAATGGAGAAGTAATGACACAATCGGACATCATCCAAACAATACTCAAAGACAGCAATTATCATCTTGCCTTGTTCACTAAAGATGAAATTGAAGTCTTGCGTGGGAAAATTTTTACCAAAACCACCAGAGGCAAGGAAACCCCATTTGTAAACTGTATCGTTCGAGATAAGGATATTCAGCTAAAGCCTGAAGAAATCGTCCGCCAACTTTATACGGCAAGGCTTATCAATACATACAGCTACCCCAAAAAACGGCTGGCATTTGAATATTCCGTTAATTTTGGCAGGGAAAAGAAAAGTGCCGATATTGTCATATTCGACAAAGACCGCTCCGATAGCGCCTACATTATTGTTGAGATTAAAAAGCCCAAACTCAAAGACGGTAAAAACCAGCTTCGTTCTTACTGCAACGCCACTGGCGCACCAATCGGCGTATGGACAAACGGTGAAAAAATCTCCCATTACCACCGCAAAGACCCAAATTACTTTGAAGACATCACCGATATTCCCAAGGCAAAACAGAGTCTCAAGGACATACTCAGCGAGCGCTTTACCCTGAAGGACCTCATTATCAAGGATAAAATCGCAAATGAGCGAAAATCCTTAAAAGACATCATCCTGGAAATGGAGGATGAAGTTCTGGCAAATGCGGGGGTCGATGTATTTGAGGAAGTCTTTAAGCTGATATTTACCAAACTCTATGATGAATTTCTAAGTCAGCAAGACAAGGGGGTTATCAACTATTTTTTGCATCAGGTAACGAAAACCGCCGTACATGAACCGATAGTCAAATACAACAATGCCCCAGGCTATCTTGATGGGCAGGATTATGACGCACTAAAAGCAGCGGTTAGTGGTATTTCGGATGAGGGTTTTAGAGTGATGGAGTTCAGGAACACTGGACAGACCGACACTGAACTGAAAAACAAGATACTAGACTTGTTCAACCGGGCAAAAAATCAATGGCCGGGGGTTTTTTCCGAAGGCTCTATTTTTGAGCTTTCCGACAGTCATTTGTCCGTTTGCGTATCCAGCTTGCAGGATATAAAACTGTTCAACTCCAATATGCTGGTTGTGGATGAAGCCTTTGAATATCTGGTCAGTAAATCAGCCAAAGGAGAAAAAGGACAATACTTCACGCCTCGTCATGTTATTGATATGTGCGTGCAAATGCTCAACCCCAAACGAGGCGAGTATATGATTGATACCGCCTCCGGCAGTTGCGGCTTTCCGGTGCACACCATTTTCAAACTTACCGGACACCTTTTTACCAATGAAGAAATCCCCGAAGAAGACAAACAGCATGTATTGAAAGTCTTTGGCATTGACTTTGACGAAAAATCGGTCAGGGTCGCCAGAACCTTAAACCTGATTGCCGGAGACGGTGAAACCAATGTATTGCATCTGAATACACTGGATTTTGACCGATGGAGCGACAAAACCGAAAAAGACCCAAAATGGATTAACACCTACGGCAAAGGCTTTGAACGGCTGGAAAAGCTCAAATCCGAAAAAGGCGAAAATAAACAATTCAACTTCGATATTCTGATGGCAAATCCGCCGTTTGCCGGAGACATCAAGGAAAGTCGCATCCTGCATCAATACGAACTCGGCTTTAAGGCAAATGGCAAGGCGCAAACCAAAGTCGGACGGGATATTCTGTTTATCGAAAGAAATCTGGATTTTCTCAAACCAGGCGGACGCATGGCAATAGTGCTACCTCAGGGCAGATTCAATAACACCTCGGATAAACATATCCGTGAATTTATCGCCCAACATGGGCGCATCCTGGCGGTTGTGGGTTTACATAGTAACACTTTCAAACCACATACCGGAACCAAAACCAGCGTCTTGTTTGTACAGAAATGGGATGATAATCTTTGCCCAAAGGTCGATGACTACCCCATCTTTTTTGCCGTGTCTGAAAAAGGCGGCAAGGATAATTCCGGTGATTATATCTACATGAAAAACGGCAATGGTCAATACAAGCTGGATAAAAACGGACACCTGATTGTTAACCATGATTTGCATAGCCATGATGGGGAGTTGCCGGATGGCATAGCAGAAGCCTTTATTGAATGGGCAAAGAGTGAAAAGTTGTCGTTTTGGAGATAGAAAAATGAAAAAAGAAAATTCCATAATTCTGTTTAATCAGAAAAAAGTCCGTCGCTATTGGGATGAAAATAAAGAGCTTTGGTATTTTTCCATTGTTGATGTGGTCGCGATCTTGACAAAAAGTATCAATCCTCAAGCCTATTGGCGAAAGCTCAAGGAACGGCTAAAAAAGGAGGGCAACGAAAGCGTGACAAATTGTCACGCTTTGAAGATGCAAGCAGCTGATGGTAAAATGCGATTCACAGATGTTGCAGATACAGAACAGCTTTTACGATTAATTCAATCTATACCCTCTCCCAAAGCAGAACCCTTTAAACTTTGGCTGGCAAATGTCGGTTATGAACGCATCGAAGAAACCGAAGATCCTGAACTGGCGTTTGAACGGGCAATGCAAACCTATCTGAAAAAGGGCTATTCCGAAGAATGGATAAACCAGCGTCTGAAAAGTATTGAAGTCAGGAAAGAACTCACAGATGAATGGCAGCAACGAGGAATAAAAGAGGGGCTGGAATATGCCATTCTAACCGATGAAATTACCAAAGCCTGGGCGGATAAAAGTGTTAAGGAATACAAAAAACTCAAAAAACTCAAAAAACAAAATCTCAGAGATAATATGACCAATCTTGAGTTGGTGCTAAACATGCTCGCCGAAGCCTCCACTACCGAAATATCCAAAAAGAAAAAGCCTGAATCCTTTCCTCAAAATAAAGAGGTCGCCAGGCAAGGCGGTCATGTTGCAGGAACAGCAAGAAAGGAAATTGAAGCTCAAACAGGGGAAAGCATTGTTAGCCCTAAAAATGCGGCAAATTTAAGGCTGGAAAATAAAAACAAATGATTTGGACTAAGAATAAAGAGCTGTCGTTTTGGGTGGAGGGGTAAGAATGCAGTTTTCAATTATAAATAAGCTCGGCATTATAAGCGATTTCAGAATAGATGCAGAATGCTATTTGTCAAAATACTTGGATGCAGAAAATACATTGTTACAACAAAACCATACATTCTTAGGAAAAGAAGTAGATAAGTTTTCCAAAGGAATTTTTGATATTAAAGCTGAGAGCTATCAAGAAAGTGGCATTCCTTTTGTTCGTATAGGTAATTTAAAGAATTGTACTATCAACGTTAGCAATATTGCTTACATTTCTGAATCAGAGCATAAAAAGAACAGCAAAACAACTCTAAAACGGAATGATATTATTCTTAGTAAAACAGCTTATCCAGCAGCTTCTTTAGTTACAGTTGATGAATGCAATACATCTCAAGATACAATTGCTATTACATTAAAAAAGAAATCATCAATAAATAGTAAATTTTTAGTAATTTTTTTAAACACAACGTATGGCTATTTGCAACTGGAAAGATGGTTCACTGGAAATATCCAAATGCACTTAAATTTAAAAGATAGTCGTAATATAATTATCCCCGATCTATCAAACTCATTTCAGAAAATAATTGAGAATTTATTTGAAAATGCCAATCTTTTAAAAGATACAATAAAATTTAACCAAGCCCAATCCATCTTACTCTCCGAACTCGGCTTAACCAACTGGCAACCCAAACACCAGCTATTCTTTATCAAAAACTATTCTGACACTAAACAAGCCGAACGTATCGACGCAGAATACTTTCAGCCGAAATATGAAGATATTGTCAAAGCCATTAAAGATTATACCGGCGGTTGGGATACGTTGGGTGACTTGGTTACAGTAAAAAAATGCGTAGAGGTTGGAAATGGAGAATACCTTGATGAAGGCATCCCGTTTGTTCGCGTGAGCAATCTAAGCCCTTTTGAAATCACCGAAGAAAAATACATTTCTAAAAAACTATATGCTGAAATCAAGCAACACCAACCCCAAAAAGGTGAAATACTTTTCAGTAAAGACGCAACTCCAGGCATAGCCTATTACTTGCATGAGCAACCCCAAAAAATGATTCCATCGGGCGGCATACTCCGGCTGAAAAGCAAAACAGATAAAATCAACAACGAGTATTTGACTCTGGCACTCAATTCAATGCTGACAAAAGAACAGGTAAACCGTGATGTCGGCGGATCGGTTATTCTTCATTGGCGGCCAGACCAGGTGAAAAGTACGATAATTCCCCTCCTGTCAGAAGGAAAACAAACCAAAATCCAGCAAAAAGTTACTGAATCTTTCAATTTAAGAAAGCAATCCAAACATTTGCTGGAATGCGCCAAACGAGCAGTAGAAATGGCAATCGAACAAAACGAAAAAACGGCAATAAATTGGATAGAACATGAGACCAATGAAATGCAAATATAACCAGAGGATTTAGGGCACTGATGTTATAATCGGTTTGAACGTTTACAAATACCCGGAGAATGGATAACATCCCCGCTTCAGCGCTATAGTTATCTGAAAGCAATCGTTATCAATCAAAGCCATGTAGGGTGCATTTCATGCACCATCAACGGCATGCATAACATCGAATGCGAATGATAAAACAAAACACAATCTTCTTGATGAATGGGTAAAAGCAGTCAACCAGCATAGCGGTTTTGGAACATGGAAATGGGCTGTATCCAAAAATCCTGCGGATGTACAGGGGATTATTATCGATGCCGTGGCTTCTTGAATCAGGTTTTATGAAAGATTTTTATAAGAGTCATGTATGGTTCATTTTATGCACCACCACCGGCCTGCGTGAAGGTAATTGATGTTTTCAGGTGTGATACAAGCATAACTGTGGAGGTAAACATATAATCATTCCGGGCAGTTGGTAAGAGCGGCTCGGACAACAAGAATTATGTCAGGGGGTAGCATGGAAACAACGGTAATCTATTCAGATGGAGATACGTTAAAAACAGATGTGATCCTGCGTAAATGGCTTGGCGGACAAAGGAAATTTGTTGCGATTATAGAAGGTGACAGCCTGATAATCAAAAAGACTTATTCTTTGCTCGATTTTTCTTCCGAACCAGACCAAGACTTTATGTCTATGGAAGAGATAAACAAAGAAGTCCATAAAGCGAGGAAAGAGAATGAACATAGTCGTTGATACAAACGTGTTGATCTCGGCTGTTTTATGGAAAGGCCCGCCTTCAGATGCCCTGAAAATCATACTTGAAAAATATTCTCTGGTTCAAAGTCAATCGACTTTAAAAGAATTTGAAAAGGTTATAACGCGAGAAAAATTCACAAGAATTCTTGAAAAGCGGGATTTGAAGGTAGAGACAATTATTGAGACATTGATTACGCAAAGCAGGCTTTATAATGTTTCAAAAGAAGCTGAGTCAACAGCAAGAGAAGTTAAAATAGAAGATGCGGATGATCTGATCTTTATTGAACTCGCTTTGGAGACCGGTGCAAAGTTTATCGTGTCAGGAGATAAGCATCTCCTTGAACTTGACGAGGTTGAAAATACCAGAATTTTAAGTGTAGCTGAGTTCCTTAAACTTGGTCATGAAGAAGAAATCGTACACTGACACAGCATGATAAAAAACTCTCTCTAAAATAGATCCTAAACTATGTATTTAAAGATCGGTATCAGAGCTTGAAATTGTGAATTAATGTTTGACAATTAAACTACTATTTTTAGCAAGATCAACATGAGCATTGAGAGCATTAACATTATGGAGACAGGATAATGATTATATCTCATATCAAAATGAAAAACTGGCGGAATTTTAGAAACGTGGATACTCCGCTTGGAAGGCGCATGTTTCTTGTAGGAGCAAATGCTTCAGGGAAATCCAACTTTTTAGATGCTCTGCGCTTTTACGGGATATAGCCAAAACCGAGGGCGGCGGTTTGCAGAGGGCGGTCAGTGAACGCGGCGGAATATCAAAAATTCGTTGTCTTGCGGCGCGAAAAGAACCACAGGTCGAGATCGAAATTCATCTGGCAGAAACTCATGGTGATGAGGTCTTGATGCTCATTCCTGATGTCGAGGGGACAAAGGTTGATTTTGCATCTTCAGTAAAAGATGTAAAAATCTTGCTCGATAGCGGATTCAGTATATCAGAAGCTGTCCTGCCGAAAACTGAACCGAAAAACTTAACCCAGTTGAGTCTGTTCAATGGATGAAACCATTCCAATTTTAATAGCAGTTGAAGATGCGCTAAGCGAAGCTGTTTTAAGAGCAATGTTTGAGCAGTCATCTCGCACCTACGCAGTCGGCAACTGCCTGGGACGTGAAGGCAGCGGCTACTTGAAAAACAATATGCGAAAGTTCAATAAGGCGGCAATAGGCATTCCCTTTTTTGTGCTGACTGATCTTGATCAGATAGATTGCCCTCCAACTCTTATTAACAGGTGGTTGACAGTTCCAAAGCATGAAAATTTAATATTTCGGATTGCAGTAAGGGAGATTGAATCAAAAAAACAATCTCTAAAAAAGGCAATTGTTCCTGCCGACGGCAGCACCGCTAAAATAGGGCCGGATTATAACGAGGTTCTGATATCTTTTGTGCATAATTTCTGGCAGGTAAAAGAGGCTTCAAAAAATTACCCGAGTCTTAATCGAGCATTCAGCGCTATTAAGACTTTCAGACCAGTTTGGACAAAGTAAAATCATGAAGAAATCTACCATTGACCAGCTTGTCATCAACTTTCCCTATGAAGAACCAAAACACTGGAACTACGAAGGAAGAGTCGGTTGTTTTTGACAGCGGCACTTGGGAAGCCAGTGAAGCATTTGCAACCTTCCGAGGTATATGTTGAATTGAAATAGGCTTAACTGTAAACCGACAACCGTGAACCGTTACGAAGTAACTTTAAATGGAATATTTTCTTGAACTTATTCTTGGAGGGCTGACTCGAGGGAGTATATATGCCCTTATTGCCCTGGGCTATACCATGGTTTACGGCATTATTCAGTTGATCAATTTTGCCCATGGTGAAATTTATATGATAGGGGCATTTACCGCCCTTATTTTTACAAGTGTTCTGACCCTGCTGGGTTTTAACGAGATTGCAGTAATTGTGCTGGCGTCTCTATCGGCAGTGATATATTCTTCGGCTTATGGCTATACCGTTGAAAAGATAGCTTACAAGCCTCTTCGTCATGCTTCGCGTCTTTCACCCCTTATCAGCGCAATTGGCATGTCAATTTTTCTTCAAAATTACGTGCTATTGGCACAAACATCCGACTTTCTTCCCTTCCCGAACCTTATTCCTGAATTTGAATTTATAAAGCCATACCGGCATATTATCAGTTCATCGGAGATAGTCATTTTGATTACTACATCGACAGCTATGATTTTACTGACTTTTCTGATCAAGGTTACCCGGACGGGAAAGGCTATGCGCGCAACAGCCCAGGACAGGAAGATGGCTATGCTTGTTGGGGTAAATGTTAACCGTATAATTTCTATAACATTTGTTATTGGTTCAGCATTAGCCGCGTTGGGCGGAGTCCTGATTGCCTCCCATGTTGGTCAGATAAATTTTTATGTTGGTTTTATCGCAGGAATAAAAGCATTTACCGCTGCCGTACTTGGCGGAATAGGCAGTATTCCCGGCGCTGTTTTAGGCGCACTTATTCTCGGGCTGACAGAAAGTTTTGCAACAGGTTACATTTCAAGTGATTATGAAGATGTTTTTGCTTTTGGATTGCTTGTACTGATTCTTATATTCAAACCGGCGGGCATTCTTGGACGAGTCACAGCTCGAAAAGTATAAGCTGACAATTCAGCCACAAAGCACAAAAAGGGAGTGGCTGAAAATATTTTTATGACGGAAGCTTTTGACATTGCCTGCAATTATATTTGGAGGAAGGTATGAAAAGAAAGGAGCTTAAATTTACTATTGGCAGGTCTAGTAAATGTGATATTGTATTGGCCGATGATTCAGTCAGTCGTCTCCATGCTGAGCTGATATATTTAAAAGACGGCAATTTGTTTATTACTGACTGCCATAGTATGAATAGAACAAGCTTGATAAGAAACGGTAAGGAAAAGTCGATCCGGCAGGAGTTTCTTTCCTTAAATGATGCTTTGCAGTTTGGTGATATAACAATGACTGTGAAGGAACTTTCGGAAGCAATACCAAAAAAAATCAAATCATTTGATTCAGCTTTAATGTCAGGCCCGCAAATGGATCAACCATCTCGAAAGCCCTGGGTTAAGGGGAGTCGTCTTGTAAGATGTGATTGCGGCGCTGTGAAACCTAAAAAAGGGCGTTGCCAGGAATGTGGACAATAAAAAAAGAAAAATTAAACTTATTGGAACTGCCGGATCATTTACCGGTTCTGGTTCTTTCCCTTGTGTCGGGATGCTTGTTTATTGGCTTAATGACCCTGCTTGTGGGTGAAACAGGGGCCGGCGTTGTTCTTCTTGACAGCGATACACAGCTTTTTCATTATCCCTTTACCATTCAAAATTTAATGCATCTTCTTTTTTTTGTCGGTTTGGGAGAGATTTACATAAGATGGAGGGTGGCAGTCAGGGAACAAAGGTTTATGAATCAAAGCTTTCTGCCCGAAGACGAGGAAACCGTTCTTCAGTCCCATGATCTCGGCTCTGTCCGCCTCCAGGTTTCCAAACAGCATGACGGCGAACACGGTTTTCTTCCCTCACTCATTGACATGTGTATCTTGCAGTTCCAGTCAAGCCGTTCAGTTGACCAGACCGTCAGCGTCCTTAACAGCAGCCTGGAACTTATAGCACACAGGGTTGATCTGCGCTATTCCATGTTGAGATATATTGTCTGGGTGATTCCGACAATCGGTTTTATCGGAACAGTTATAGGCATTGCATGGACATTGTCCCAGGTCGAACCCAAGGCGCCTGATCTGCTGGAAAAACTTACGACATATCTGGCAGTGGCTTTCAACACAACCCTGATAGCGCTGATTCTCAGCGCCATTCTGGTGTTTCTGCTTCATCTGGTTCAGCGTTTAGAGGAAAAAAGCGTAAATAACGCGGGACACTATACCTTAATGAATCTCATCAACAGGCTCTACACCGGAGGAAATTAAATTGGCCGCATACGACACACTATGTCCCGGATGTTTTGTCGAAAAAGGAAAGACAGCAGTATGTCCTCACTGCGGATATGACGAAAATGAACAGCACATCCCATTAGCGCTGCCATACAGGACAATGCTTGACGGGCGTTACCTTGCCGGGCGGGTACTTGGGAAACTGGGCGGTTTCGGCATCACCTATCTTGGCTGGGATGTCAGACTCGAAACATTTGTGGCAATCAAGGAGTACCTTCCCCGCGATCTGGCTGGCAGGGATACGGACAGGGCCACGGTCGCGCCCCATTCAAGAGAAGACGAAAAACTGTTCCGCTACGGGCTTGAACAGTTTTTTACAGGAAGCCCGTACTCTGGCAAAATTTGACCCTGCCAACGTGGTGAGGGTTCGTACCTTTTTTGAAGAAAACGACACCGCCTACCTGGTGATGGATTATTACAAAGGTATTACGCTTGAAGAATATCGAAAACAAGAAGGCGGGAAGATACCGGAAAAGTTAGCCATGGACATCATGATGCCTGTGCTGGACGGGTTGCGCGAGGTTCATGCCAAAGGTTTTTTACACAGAGACATCAAACCCCAAAACATCTATCTTACAAAAGACGGGCGTCCGATTTTCCTCGATTTTGGCGCTGCGCGATTCGCAATGGGAGAAAGGAGTCGCAGTCTTTCAGTGGTGCTGACCCCCGGCTTTGCGCCGTATGAACAATATCATAAGAGGGGTAAACAGGGACCATGGACGGATATATATTCCTGCGGCGCAACGCTTTATAATATGGTGACAGGGAAAGTGCCGCCGGAGGCGATAGAGCGTAAAGAAGAGGATGAATTGGTGCCGCCTGCGGGGATAATTTCCAACATATCAAAAGCTTTAAATGCAGCAATTAAATCGCTTGCAATAGAGTCTGGTGATCGCCCGCAACGGGTGCGGGACTTTCAGGACATTCTTATGGACGAAACTCCAGAGTCTCCTATAAAACCAATGCCGATACCTGAGGTAGAGCAAGAACCCACGCCTGAACCTGAAAGAAAACCGAAGAAAGAGTCAGGCCAGATGGAGACACGGCCAAACAAGTTTGTCCATGCCACCCCAGTAAAAATCGCAAATCGTTAAGTTAGCGCTTATGGGGCGAAGCCTCTGGTCGCGGCAAATTTGATTTTTTCAGCTCTGGGTTCACCAGAAACAAGGTACCGACGTTACTTTGGTAACAATTTTTAAGACTTTGAATATCGATTAATAATGAAGGTTGAAAGAGGGTAATCAAACATGCAGATAAAATCAGACGATTATGATAGCCCGTGGAAGGAGATACTTGAGGAGTATCTTGAGGATTTTATGAGATTTTTCTTTCCGCTTGCCGCATGTGAACTGGATTGGGAAAAGGGATATACATTTCTTGACAAGGAATTGCAGAAGGTTGTCAGAGATGCTGAACTTGGGAAAAGGTTCGCGGACAAGCTGGTGCAGTTATGGCGAACTAATGGAGATGAGGCATGGGTTTTAATTCATATTGAAATTCAAGGGCAGATGGAACCAGGTTTTGCCAAAAGGATGTATACATATAATTACCGGATATTTGACCGCTACAACAGGCCGGTTGCGAGCCTTGCGGTATTAGCCGATGACAGGCCGAATTGGAAGCCTGACAGTTATTCGTATGAATTATTGGGTTGCGAGGCAGGGATAAAGTTTCCGACAGTAAAGCTGCTTGACTATGCGGAGAAATTCGAGGAACTTAAAGAAAGCGAAAATCCATTTGCGGTTGTTGTAATGGCGCATATAAAAACAAAAGAGACTCTGCATGATGATGAAGCACGAAAGAGATGGAAGCTGTATCTTGTCAGGCGGCTTTATGAAAGAGGTTATAGCCGTATTGATCTGATAAATCTTTTTCGGTTTATCGACTGGCTTATGAAATTACCCCAGGATATAGAGGAAGGGTTTTGGGAAGAAATACGACAATACGAGGAGGAGAGAAATATGCCGTATGTAACAAGCGTTGAAAGAATTGGAATCAAGAAAGGTATCCAGCAGGGAATTCAGCAGGGAATCCAGCAGGGCAGACGAGAAGGAATACTGGAAGCTATTGAGCTTGGTTTGACAATAAAGTTCGGCGCAAAGGGGCTTCGGCTTTTACCTGTGCTTCGGGGTGTCAAAGAGAATGATCGTCTGGAGATGGTAAAAGAGGCAATAAAAGCGTCTGACGATCTTAAAGAAATCGAGGAACTGTTGCAGTAGGACATGCGGTTCAGTTATCTGGAAAAGAAAGTTATTTCAGGTTTGCTGTCAAGAAAGAGCAACAAAAGGGCATGACAATTATTCGGCCATAGTTGTATTTGTAGAATGGAGTATTTATGAACACTGAACAACTTTGCATGGGATGTATGTCTGATAAGGGCGCTGCATCAATATGTCCCAAGTGCGGGTATGATGAAAACAAGAAAAGAAATCCGTTTATTCTGTCACACAGAACGATTCTACACGACCAGTTTATGATCGGCAGAGTACTTGGCAAACCCGGCGGTTTCGGCATCACCTATCTCGGATGGGATCTCAAACTCGAAACATGCGTGGCTGTGAAAGAATACCTCCCCCGTGACCTTGCAAGCAGGGATACTGACAGGTCAACTGTTATTCCTTATTCCAGAGAAGACGGAGAACTTTTCAATTACGGTCTGAAACAGTTCTTGCAGGAAGCAAGAACTCTGGCAAAGTTTGACCACGCCAATGTTATGAGGGTTCGCACGTTCTTTGAAGAAAATGACACCGCATATCTGGTGATGGATTATTATGAAGGAGTATCCTTATCGGAATATCTGAAACAAAAAGGCGGCCACATTTCAGAGAACCTGGCAACGGACATCATGATGCCTGTGCTTGACGGGTTGCGAGAGGTTCATGCCAAAGGATTCCTACACCGGGACATCAAGCCCCAGAACATATACCTTACAAAGGACGGGCGGCCCATACTCCTCGACTTTGGAGCAGCCAGGTTTGCCATGGGAGAGAGGAGCCGGAGCCTTTCAGCCGTTTTAACGTCTGGATTTGCGCCTTATGAACAGTATCACAAGAAAGGTAACCAGGGTGCATGGACAGACATCTATGCATGCGGTGCGACTCTTTACCACATGGTTACCGGTAAAATCCCTGCTGAGGCAACGGAAAGAAAGGAGTCTGATGAGCTTGCAGCGCCTGAAAAGATAGTACGCGGTATATCGAAAGGTTTCAGCAAAGCCGTAATGAAAGCGCTTGTGACAGAGCCTGCCGACAGGTTTCAGAGTATTCGAAAGTTTCAGGATGCGCTTGACAGGACGTCGAAAATAGAACCGAAGCCAAAACCTGCGCCTAAACCTGAGCAAAAGTATATCCAGGTGAATTGCCCGAACTGCAAGACAAAGAACACTGTTGCTGAAGGGGCATCATTAAAAGAGGCAAAATGCAAGAGTTGCGGAAGTCGGTTAGAGAAAGAATCGCCGCCTGCTCCCCCTCCGCTACGGCCAGTAAAGGGAAAGAGGAAAAAGTACCCCTGGATTATTGCGGCTGTTGCAGTTATTGTGCTTTTTGTTGTTCTGTTTTTTGGCGGAGAAAAAGAGCAGTCAGAACCCGAACTGTATAAGGCGGAAGCATTAAATGCGCCGGCTACCAAAGCAAAGAAACCTAGGCAGTCGGTACAGCCCGCAAAAACCGTAGCGCCGAGGCAGGGAGATATCTAGCGCGATCTTGTTACGGACATTGAGTTTGTATAGGTGCCGGGAGGCTCGTTTATGATGGAAAGCCAGTCTGGTGAAGAAGGACACCAAAGTGATGAAGGCCTGGTTCATAAGGTATATGCGGATGGGTTCTGGATGGAAAAGTATGAGGTCACGAATAAGCAATTTGTAATTTTTTTAAACAACAAAGGAATGCGCGGCTCAAAAAACAAGCCCTGGTTTGAAACAAAAGCCGAGGATTCCCTTAGTCAAATAACGGGAGGCACTGGAAATTTTCGGGTTGAGTCAGGCTATGAAGACTATCCTGTTGTAAACGTGTCATGGTACGGTGCTGATGCCTTTGCAAAATGGCTTTCCAAAAAAACCGGCCATAAGTTTCGACTTCCCACTGAGGCTGAATGGGAATATGCATGCCGGGCAGGGATGACTACGCCGTTTTACTTAGGAGATACGATTAGCACCGACCAGGCGAATTATGATGGCGATTACGTTTACGGAAGCGGCAGAAAAGGAATAGACAGGAAAAAGACAACGCGTGTTGGGAGTTTTACGGCCAATGACTTCGGACTATATGACATGGGTGCGGCTCTTTTAAAACGACTTTAGCCTCAAAGAAATCAGTATGTTATCGAATGGTGGATTCAAAAAAATCAAAGATAAGTTAACCATATGCAAGCGACTAAAGGATAAGTGCTCATTATCGCACGTAAACTGGGTAAAGAATAGGTAGAAAAAGGCACAGTCGTTAATATTGATATCAAGAGCATTATTCGCTTAACATCTTGATTTTAAAGTCATTACTACGGATCTGCTTGTGTGTTTCTAAAGGAGCCGCACCCATATGACATGCATGGTAATGTATATGAATGGTGCGAGGACTGGTATGATAAAAAATTTTACGGAAAGCCGACGGCAAAAAAAAACCCGTTGTGTAAAGATTCAAGCAGCGGCTGGCGTGTTGTGCGTGGCGGTTCTTGGGACAGGGATTCCTGGTATCTGCGCTGCGCTAATCGCTTCAGGAAGACGCCGGTCTACCGGAGCAGCGACTACGGGTTTCGGCTGATCCGCCTCCCCCAGGATAGATAACCCTTGAACTTTTTTACACTTTTACCCCTGGTCGCGACAAATTTGATTTTCAGCTCCAAACCCGGGTGGCATGGACAAACTTGTTTGTCCGTGCAAGACGCGGGCTACCAACATAAAGCGGGACACTTTCCGCCATTTTGTCCCTATAGCAATTCCGCAATCAAGAGTAGAGGCGGGTTTCAAACCCGCCCCTACTGGCTGGCGGGCTGTCCCGCCTTACGTTGGTAGCCAAGACGCGTCAATGAGGAGTAACTAAAACGACCGTCTGATATTTCAATGGTTAAGGTCATATGCATTTATTAAAATTCTTCGGCAGAAAAGGGGCACGGACAAACAAGTTTGTCCATGGCACCCGTCCTGAGTTGTAAGAAGATGGCTACCAACGTAACTTTGTAGGGTGGATTAAGCGAAGCGAATCCACCAAAAAGCGAAAAGTGTACCGCTTTAAGTTGGTAGCCTAAGAAGATCGAACAAAAGATCTGTAGTATGACAAGATTTAGAACTCAACAAATGAAAGCGTAAGCAGTTACAATAAAAGAAAGCAGGAATATATGCAATTTATAACCGCAACCATATCCAAACCTGGCGGGCGTAAGCAAAACCAGGATTATTGCCATTATAGCATGAAGGACCATGCCTTTTGCTGGGCGCTTGCAGACGGCCTTGGAGGACATCGGGGAGGCGAGATTGCCTCCAGGCTTGCTACGGATAAAATTCTTGGATCTTTTGAGACCAATCCGGAAATATCATCAAGCGCGTTAAAAAAACACCTGGAAACCGCGCAGGCCGCTATCATAAAGTGCCAGGAAGAAGAACCAATGCTTTTCTCCATGCGAACCACGATTGTGGTTTTAATTGCCGATCTTCAATCAGCTATGTGGGCGCATATCGGCGATTCCCGCCTCTATCTTTTCCGGTCAGGCCGCATTATTTTTCAGACAAAAGATCACAGCATTCCTCAGGCCATGGCAGATGCCGGTGACATAACACCCGAGGAGATACGGCTGCATGAAGACCGCAACCGTCTCCTTCGTGCATTGGGCAAAGAAGGAGATCTTAGACCGGTTATTCAGAAAGAACCCTGTCCTCTTCAAGATGGCGACAAATTTCTGCTTTGCACCGATGGATTCTGGGAATATGTGACAGAGACGGAAATGGAGGTTGACCTTGCCAAGTCAAACAATCCTTATGATTGGCTTGAAAAGATGGAATTGCGGATTCAAGAAAGAGCAAAGAAAGGACACGACAATTATTCAGCCATAGCTGTATTTGCAGAATGAAGTATTTATGAACCCTGAACAACTAAAGTTAAGGAGCAAAAATGGAGCGAAATAAATGTGATAGTTGCAAATATGCTATGTCGGTAGGTGATGCATTTTCTAAATATGGATTAATAACACCGATGGAATATAAGGTTTATACTCGCTCTGCCTATCCCGATTGGCCTATTGAACGAATATTGGATCTAACTAATGATTAAAGCTCAGGAAATAAAGAAATCATTTCTAGTTTCTATCTGGTTTATGTTTTTGACATTTCCTATAATGGTAATCAGGGTTAATCCTATAGAGAAAATTGTTGAATGGCGCTGGAAGAACATGCTTGTTGTAGGAATCGGCAGTTTTTTGCTCTCCTTTGTCTGGCGTTATATGCTGAAAAAAAAGGAAGCAGGGGAAAAACGAGCTGAAAACGGCGAATCAGGCAAAACTTTTTTGATTCAGAGGGTGTTGGAAGAACGCAGATTCTATATTCCTTTAGTGACAGGTCTAAGTATTATCGCAGTAGCTTTTCCTTTTATTTTTTCCATGTATCAGACCAGTATAATGACAACCGCTTTAATGTATATTGTCCTTGGTCTGGGCCTTAACATTGTGGTGGGTCTTGCAGGGTTGCTCGACCTTGGGTATGTTGCCTTTTATGCTGTAGGCGCTTATAGTTATGCATTGCTGAACCACCATTTTGGCCTTGGTTTCTGGTCGGTACTCCCCATAGGAGCTGTTTTGGGCTTTATTTTTGGTGTACTCCTTGGTTTTCCGGTGCTGCGCCTGCGAGGTGACTATCTTGCCATTGTTACCCTTGGGTTTGGAGAAATAATCAGGCTTGTATTGGAAAACTGGAATGAATTCTCTTTTGGCCCAAGCGGCATTGCCAATATTGACAGGCCGGGTTTTTTTGGTATCCAATTCTCCCTTCAGGCCGCAAGCATATATCTTTATTTTCTTATGATCGGTCTTGTCATATTTACGATCATTGTAGTTAACAGGCTGCAGAATTCAAGAATAGGCAGAGCCTGGATAGCTTTGAGAGAGGACGAAACAGCATGCCAGGCTATGGGAATTGACAAAACCAGGACAAAGCTGAGGGCATTTGCACTTGGAGCAACATGGGCAGGAATGGTTGGTGTAATATTTGCCGCTAAAACTACTTTTATTAATCCCGCAAGTTTCACCTTTCTTGAATCGGCCATGATACTTTCAATCGTAGTACTGGGAGGCATGGGTTCGATTTTAGGCGTAATTATCGGAGCGTTAATTCTGATCCTTCTGCCTGAATATCTCAGAGCTTTTTCCGACTACAGAATGCTGCTTTTCGGAGCCATAATGGTTATTATGATGGTGTTCCGACCCCAGGGCATAATTGCCAGCATACGCCGTACCTATAAATTTGATGAATAGTAACTCTTTAGCTTTTTGAAAAAGAGTCTGACAGGATAACAGGATAAACAAGATTTTATTTAAAGCACACAAACAAAGCCAACTCCCATTGTAACTATCCAGTAAATCATAAAATATAATCACAACATGAAGAAAGTGTGTATCAAGGTGTGTATCAAGGTATAAGGATTTAGATTTGGATTAACAGGAAAAGTTTGGATAATTTAAATCCTGAATATCTTGTAAATCCTGTCCAAAAAATAATATTTAAAAGCGCTAACATGTTACAATGAATACTATTCTGGAAGTTAAAGATTTAAGCATGGATTTTGGTGGTCTGCGGGCTCTGGATCACCTTGATCTGAATGTGGTTGAAGGAGAAATAGCAGCCATTATTGGCCCGAACGGGGCAGGCAAAACAACTTTTTTTAACTGTATAACCGGAATATGCAATCCAAGTGAAGGAGAAATACTGATTTCACCTCCAGGAAAAAAACGCAAGAAAATAAATGGGTTAAAACCAAATCGTATTACGAAAAAAGGCATGGCCCGTACTTTTCAAAATATCCGCCTATTTTCTAATATGACTGTTCTTGAGAATGTTATGATTGGACGCCACTGCCGTACTTCTTCGGGTATTGTGGGCGCTATATTAAAAGGAAAGTCAACAATTAAAGAAGAAAAGGATGTGGTTGATTTCAGCTACAACATTTTAAAAAAGACGGGCATTTCGCACCTTGTCAACGAGTTTGCAAAAAATCTTTCTTATGGAGCACAAAGGCGCCTTGAAATAGCAAGAGCAATGGCGACCGAACCTTTCCTGCTTCTTCTGGATGAACCGGCTGCCGGAATGAATCCCCGGGAAAGCAGGGAACTTGACGAACTGATAACCAGGATACGAGATGAAGACAATATTTCCATACTGATGATTGAGCATGACATGAAACTGGTCATGAGTCTGTCCGACAGGATATTTGTTATGGATTACGGAAAGAAAATTGCACAGGGAACTCCCAGAGATATTATTAAGAATCCTGTTGTAATAAAGGCATATCTTGGTGAAGATATAGATGCTTAGACTAAGGAATATAAACTCATTTTATGGAAATATTCAGGCGCTGAAGAATGTAAATATTGAGATCTCCAGAGGAGAGATTATAACTCTTATAGGTGCAAACGGGGCGGGCAAAACAACAACTTTAATGACGATCTCGGGTTTAGTTCCATCGCGTTCAGGCGAAATCACTTTTATGGGTAAAACTATTCATAATATGAGACCGGACAGGATCGTTTCGCTTGGAATCAGCCAGGTTCCGGAGGGACGGAAAATTTTTCCATATTTAACGGTTCTGGAAAATCTGGACATGGGAGCTTTTTTAAGGACGGACAAGAAAAATATAAAAAAAGACATGGAATATATTTTTGACCTTTTTCCGATTCTTAGTCAAAGGAAGAATCAGTTTGGGGGAACTTTAAGCGGAGGCGAACAGCAAATGCTTGCCATTTCAAGGGCAATAATGGCAAGGCCGACGCTTTTGCTGCTGGATGAACCGTCTTTGGGACTGGCTCCTCTTATAGTAAGGCAGATATTTGAGATCATAAAGAAGATAAATATCGAAAACCAGACAACTGTTTTTCTTGTGGAACAGAATGCAAA
>Ga0255432_1009_pt1 | contig 49916 bp, 47 predicted proteins | sample ANMaggSeSYBR02I6_FD_182656 | JGI IMG/M metagenome (GOLD analysis project Ga0255432, IMG submission 182656) | Sediment cell enrichment communities from methane seep in Santa Monica Basin, California, United Staets - ANME aggregate JGI... | ecosystem: Environmental > Aquatic > Marine > Cold seeps >...
GAGATTGGCGACTGGGTTGATCAGACTGCCGAGTACTGTGGCATCTTTGAACTGTATGTAGATTTCCTCCAGCACCAGACGCAGATTTGTATTTTCACCCGCAAGGGAAAGCCATTCTTCTTTCCGGGTATTAATATCTAATCCAGAGCATGCAATATTTAGATCCGGTAATGGGCGATATCCACCTGCATCTGGATATTTCCATGCAGATAGCGCCAAGGCAAAGGCCGCCAGTTCGACACAGCGTTGGTCCAGCTCCAGACCGTGGATATTTTCGGAAATTACCCGATCCACTGCCTGGCGAGCCGAGAGTCCCTCCCGTTCCATGCGCATAGGCACCAGCATCAAAAAGGCTGCGACAAAAAAATGCCCCGAGCCACAACAGGGATCGATGGTTTTCAGTTCGCTTAATTGTTCGGGCCAGCCATCGAAGGTACCTGCGGCTGGAGTCCAGGAGCCATCGTCTTGCTGAACAAAGCGCAGATAGTCAAGGGGCACGCCGGGAATGGCGGCTTTTCTGCGAAGTTCCTCTTCACTGGTAGCGGTTTTTAGAGCTTTCTCGCTCAGGCGTCGCGCCGCCCACCAAGCCCCCAGGGAGTTGTCTAACAGGAAGCTGACCATGTAAGGTTCGGTGAAAAGCTGGGTGACGGCGGGCAGTTCCCGCGCCCCGATTTTTACCTCGGAGGCGTTGATCTCATCCTTCTTTTTGGCCTGCCAAAATTGGTACACCCAACCAAGGGAGTCCGAGGCAGTAAAAATCTCCTTCGACAAGTCGGCTATCAGGCGTTCAAGTTTTTGTTGATGTTCCGGCGGCAGTGTAAGTTGAAAGACCGGTGAATCAGGCCGAAAAATCTGCGGCAGCATGCGGGCCGCATAACGGGATGCCAATTCCCAACCATTGGACGCCCCTTCATCGGCAGCCAGGTCCTCGCATTCCTCAAGGGTTACTGCCACCGGATTATCCGGGTCAGGATACATGAGCAGGTTGTTTTCGGCCAAATACCGGGCAAAGAGCATGCGGTGCCAGTGTTCATAGGCAACCTCTTCGATCAACCTATCAAGCGCCTGCTCGCCTTTGGCATTGCGCCCGTTCCCCAGTTGACGGCCATGCGCCCTAAGCTTACGACGTAGAACGCGATCGGCTTCTGTGAGATGTGGATAAGCTGTCGGCTCTCCCACACCCAATTGCTCAAGTGCTGCCCGAGCGCTGTCTTCAGCAATATCCCGTGCATCTTTGATCGTTTTTTCCAGCTTATTACGAAGCAATTTTTCCAGAGGCTGCATTCACTCAACTCCTTAATGGATGATTACCGGGCCGTTTTTTAGGGCTTTTTGAATTTCCGCTTTAGCGTCATCCAGCCAGACATCGATATCTTGCTCCGTCTTAATGGTCCGGTTCGGCAGCTTCACAAATTGAGCTTCCGGTTCCATGAGTTCCGCAGCTCCAACCAAGACAGTATCGAATCGTGACATCATAGCCGCCACGCGATCGATAATTGCCGATAGTGTGATTTGCTCAAGTGTGGCGACAATTTCTTCGGTGCCGGCCACGTTGATCTTGGGCGCATTTGCCAGGGTCAGCCTTTGTTCAGCAAGCAGGCTGTTGCGCTCTTCCGGATCGAGCTGTTGCCAATTAGTGTCGGCTTTCAACCGCTCCATTCCTCCGTCGTGTCTCGCTTGATATTCTTTATCCAGGCGATTCAATTCCTCTCGTAATAGTTGAGTGAGATTGGTCACCAAAGGCGATAGCAGATCCGGTTCTTCCAATAACTGGCGTTGCTTTTCAATATTTTTGACTTGCGCGAGAATAACTTCCGTATCCAGGATGCCATTGGCATAACCCATCACGCGTTTCAGCGTGATCCATGTCGGCCAGCGTTTATCAATACGTTCCGCAAGATCCAACCACGAATCAATGGCTTGGGCCTGTTCCTCACGGCGGTTGTAAAGCGCGAGTAGCTGTTCGTTCCCGGCCGTTAGGCGGATCTCTTCAAGCCCTGTGGTATCCGGCCTCTCGGGCTTGGGGGCTTCGCCACCAGCGCGATCGGCAAGGTCAATTAATTTCTGAAGGAACTGAGGAACGTATGCCAACTCCTCGCCCTGCTTGGCTGACATGCCTACCTTCTGGAGCAATTTTCGGACCTGTATACGTTGGGCGGTGGTCACGGTGGTGGACTCCACCTTGAAGATTACCTTGCCAATGGTTTTGCGCTCCAAAGATTTGGGCTCGAGCGTTTTTCCATGGTCATCCTGTGCCCGGATCAAACCGGCAACCAGGAGTACCTGAAGGCCACCGTCCACTGCATCACGGGACCAGCCAAAGGGAGATGATTCGAAATGAGTGCGAACATCCGTCCCTTTTTTGCCTCCTGCGATAACACCAAGAATGGCTTTGCAGACAGGATTCTTTCCGGGTTCGCCATCATCTCCCACACCCTTTAGCGCATCGGGCGCTCCCTTGCGGGCCTTCTCATACACTTTTGACCAACCGATATGATCGGCTGTGAGAAACTGTGGATACAGACGCTTTAGCGAGTTGTCTGCCGCCTCGATCGCCATTTCCTGCAAGTCGTTTCCAAGAATTTCGTTGCCACCCCCCTGGAATACGCGGGCACCGGAAAACGCCTCATCCAGCAATTCATTGATTTTGCCTTCAGCGATCTGCCTGGTGGTTTCCATGGCCGCACGCGCTTCCGTGCCTTCTGGTGTATTGGGCATGCCACGCTTGTCAAGGGTTGCACTGGCGGCCTTGTAATCGATTAGGTAATAGCGCAGATCGTCGGCGGAACGTTTGGGTATGAAGGCGTAAACCGTTGGGGATTGGTTTCCTGCTTGAAGTGCATCTGCGCGGACCGAGTTTTCATCAATGCTCCATCCGTCGCGCACCCATACATATATTTTTTTGTCCGAATCCGGGGGAAGCTGTGAATTGAATACCAGATGAAAGTCACGCATCACTTTTGAATTGCCTTGGATCAGTGTAAAATTTTTTACCATGCTGCCGAACTTGTGACGTATCCGGTCGTCTCGCTCCGCTTCGACGCGGTGCGCCTCGTTGGCCAATTGGCTGCGCTGGCTCAGAAATTCATCATTCCAGGCAGCGCTTTCCTTTGTTTGTATGTGATATTTATCGCCGACTTTCATCAAAAGTTCGCATTTGTCCATGAGATCCGGGAGCTTGCTCCTGAGGGCGCTGCTGCCTTCGGAAATGTCCTGGACCATCAAATCGGCTACTGTATCGATGGTTGCCTTGATGCCGATCTCTTCATTGTTACCGGCCAGCTTGTTGATCAGGAAAACAAGACCACATGCACGCGCCGTCAACTGCCGATCTTCAGACCCCTTTATCCAACTCATGGTCTTTTCGTGGACTTTGCGGGGCAGAATTCGGGTCTGAAGCAGTTTGTCGGCGGAATCAAAATAGATATAGTCGCCTTCGATGACATTACCCAAAGCAGCATCCAAATTCGTCTGGATAGCCTTATGGATCATACTGAGCTGGTTGCGGAGTTGACTGTCTGTGCCTGTCGGGTCCAGAACCCTTAGGGTGTTTTCCCAAAAACGGCGATGTATGGGGAGGATCGGGTAGTCCTGGGCGAAGAATCGGACATCGTCCTGGTTATGACCGATAGTGGTGCCTGATAGATGTCTGGATATTTCCCCGATATTCACCCGCATGTCTTTTTCAAGCGGTGAAATGGCATCCGACTTTTTGGCCAGGATGACCTTGCGAATAACGGCGTCAACGTCCGCATCGGACAATTCGACCCGAATTGTGAAACGCCCCTCAAGTTTTTTCAGGTTGGATGTGCCGGTAACGGCCGTTTGGCCAGTGCCAATAAACAGCAGTTTACCGCCAAAGCTTTTGCAACAAGCCTCTACAGCTTCCTGTACATCCATTGAACGCTGGCTGTTCATGCCAATGTACTGCTGGACTTCATCGAGAACGATCAACGTCAGAGGGAATTTAGCATCCCTGATGATCGCTTGCTTAATGGCCTTCAACATTTCGTCGTTACTGATGTCCGGTACATTTCTGTAAAGATTATTAAGCGTTTCGGTGCAAACCTCAGGGGAAGGGAATAGCTGCGGTTTTACTTGGACCAAGGCTTTATGAAGGTCCTCGGCCACTATAAAATTGTCAAGTTCATACAGCCAGTCGTTCCCGCTTTGCTCAACTTGGTTTTTAACATCTTCATAGATACCCTCGCTTTTAAGCCACATCACAAAACGCGCAACGTGATACTGCTCGGGGAGGCCGACCGATTTTAAGATAATTCGCAACAATGCCAACCGGACACTACCGCTGGCACCTGAGCCCAAAGTGCCGGAGGCGGCATGCAGACCACCATAGCGTTTTTTTCTGGTGCTGAGTTCTTTGAATAGGTCGCTGATGTTCTGGGGTAGGGAGGCGATGCCGCGTGCAGTTGCGCCGTCTTCAAATGTTGTATCGACCCAAAGAGCCCGGAGCATTTTTACCAAGTGGGATTTTCCCGAACCGTAAAAACCACTGATCCAGACGGCCGGTTGTTGCGCCTGATCAATGTTTTTCAGGTAAGTTTCCAGGATATGCTCTATGCCTTTTTCATACTGGCCGTCGCAAACAAAGGTTTCGAGCTCATAGCGCAATACCGCCAGGGCCTCGATAGTCACATCGTCATTGACATTGGCAACACCTTCATTGACCAATTTTTGAAAGGCCGGGTCTTTCAAATAGATGTCTCTGTTTTTCATCTGCATCCCCTTGTTTAAATATCTTTATCCGCCGTAATAGGTACAGCCAGGTAATTCCATCCGTCATAACCATCCAGCAAGCGATAATTGTTGTTTTCATAACTTCCCGGAAAAAACACCAGCAGCCGCCCCGAAACCATCGGGGCGAGCTTTTCGACCACCTCTTTCACCTTTAAAAAGCCGAAAAGCGAGCCCACCCCCTTGATGGCAACCACATATGTTTCATCTGCCTGGTGTTGCTCTAAAAAGTTGTCGAAGCTCACAATGATATACTCAAGATACTTTGGATACAAGGTGGCAAGCAGATTTGGTTTTTTAAAATAGCTCTGGACGTATTTCTGGCTGGTCAGCCATTGGGCAAACGAGTCGGTCAGGTCAAAAAGCGCCCAATTATGTTCGCTCTGCTTGGTCACAATTTCGAATTCATCAATTTTTGATCGGAGACGGAGTTCGTCAGATTCATTGTACACACAAAAAACAACCCGCTGCGCTGCGGCTGCATCCGCACGCCAGGGGATGGCGATGTACTTCCCATATGATTTAACCAGCCGTTTAACTTTGCTCATGGACCCACTCCATTTCCTTATCAGACAGCAAGTTTGGGAATAGAACCTCAATTACCGATCCCAAACGTTTCAATACGATCCAGCCTTTTCCGGACGCCTCGATAGAGAGTTCAATCGACTGTTCCATAGGGCAATCCAGCAGCTTGGCATATTCAGTTTTATAGAGCGATTCACCCCTAACGCCCGAGAGATAGCCCAGCAGCAGCGCATATGAAACGGCACCGGGAGTTGCTTTGGGCTGTGAACGGATTTTTTTCACCCTGCCATGTAAATGCCCGGATTGAGTCCAGCTTGAATTGATATTTTGCGCGGTTGATTTCAGGGTTGCCGGGCTGAACCGGTCTGTTTCCAGATTGTTTATAAACTCTTCAAGGGCTTCTCGGGTAACGCGCTGCCCCTTAATGAAATTTTGCATGAAGGGCACGCTGGATTTCAGGATTGAATCTCTTGCGATGGCGCAGATCATTGCCAAAAGTGGCTGCCCCTCCGTGTCTCGCTCCCAGAAATATCGTAAATTTCGAAAGAGCGTAATGTCGGGATCTAAAATATAAAGACCCGCAAGATGGCGGGCGGTCAGTTTTCGGGTTCTGTCCGAGCGTTTGCCCAGACAGTTGTCTTTTACAATTGACTGCAAAAAATCAGATTTTCCTGCACCAGGGTCATCAACAAAGGAAAAAAGGAGTTTTAGCTCCTCTAACATCATTGTTCTGGCCAGATGAGGTCCGCCACGGTTATGGCGGAAACCAAATCGATTAATGAGCTTATTCTTCAATTGGGGCATCCCAACTTTTGTCCTCACTTGCTACGCCTTTGCGGACCCAATCATCAACGTCGTCTTTTTTGAACTTCCAAAGACGTCCAATTTTATGAGAGGGCATACCTTTTTCGCCGATCCATTTGTAAATCGTGTCTCTTTTTACACCAAGATATACAGCGATTTCGTCAACCGACAACCATCTGTCTTTCATAAGCAAGCTCCTGCCTCCGGCAGCTACAATAACCGATATTTCTCGCCATCTTTCTTGATCCTATTAAATTATACAAGTTAACAAGTAAAACATTTAAAATGTTACCAAAAACTCGACATAGGGTCAACCGATTTAAACCAATTATAAACTGTTTTATACCTATTACATAGTTTCTGACTATTCCCACAGATCTCTTGCCAACTGTGCAAATCATGAATTCAATCATTCTTATGCAGATAGTGTTTGTATATCACAAATTTTAAAGTGCTTCAATTTGTCAGGTGCATTCTCGGCCTCAGCACGATTCGATAGAAACAGGTGGTTCCCAATGCTCCAAACGGTTGAAATTGCGCTCATCACTGTAGTGCTTCTTTAGATTGCTGATTTGCGCTTTTGTCAACTCAGACTTCATCTTGAAAAAGTACATGGACCCCACGGCCACATTTGAATCATGGTTGTCCTTGAAGATAAGCCTCAAATCTTCGTAGATGTTCTCTTCAGTGTCAGTTCCGGTGACAAGTCTCAGCCAAAGGATCTTGGCTATCCCGACTGCGCTTCGTTTCTGGCGCGAGTTAATACATGGTCGAACCATAGGACGGGAAAACCGTTCAAATAATCGGTTCAGTTCGTTATTCGTAAGCTCTCGCGTACGCTTGCTCCGCTTCTGTTTCATCCGTGATCTCCCTTTTCATGCAGCCAATGATTAGTGGGAAAAAACACGCAATATCATATAACGAAATCGCTCATTACGTGTGCACCTTATTGTATAATTTACAATTTGTTGTAGCTCGCCAACTCCGAATATTGAAATCGAAAAAGTGAGCTATTTTTCTCAATTTTGCCGATATATCTCATATGCGAGAAAAAACGCCTGATCTCCCTGATATCAGGGATAGCCGCTATTTTACGCTTGAAAAAAATCCTGCTTTTAAAAACTCACGATTAAGCCGGGCAATGTTGGTTATTGAAATTTCCTTGGGACAATCCGCTTCACACTCTGCTTCATTTGTACAGTTTCCAAAACAAAGCCTGTCCATTTCTTTGACCATCGCCATTACACGACGCGTAGCTTCAGGCTTTCCCTGGGGAAGAAGTGCAAGGTGAGAAACCTTGGCCCCGACAAAAAGCATGGCAGAAGCATTTGGACAGGCTGCAACACATGCGCCGCATCCAATACATGCTGCGCCATCAAAAGCTTTTTCCGATGTCTCCCGGAAAATCAGGATGGTATTTGCGTCCGGTGCTCCGCCGGCATTTACTGAAATATAGCCGCCTGCCTGTATAATCTTGTCCAGCGCGCTACGGTCAACAACCAGATCTTTTATTATATTAAACGCCCTCGCCCTCCAAGGTTCAATAACAATTGTATCTCCGTCTAAAAAATGTCTCATGTGAAGCTGGCAAAGGGTCGTGCCCTTTTCAGGACCATGGGCGCGGCCATTTACCATAGCCCCGCACATCCCGCATATGCCTTCCCGGCAGTCATGGTCAAATGCAATGGGATCTTCTCCGTCAAGAGTAAGCTGCTCATTTGTGACATCAATCCTTTCAAGAAATGACATGTCTGTTGAGATATCCCTTGAATAATAAGTTTTAAAACCGCCTTTGTCATCAGAGTCCTTTTGACGCCAGACCTTTAGTTTTAAATTTATGGTCTTTGTCACCTGTAACTCCTTTGTGTTAACTCGACATTTTCAAAAACAAGTTTTTCCTTATGAAACAAGGGCTCAGTGCCATCACCTGCATATTCCCAGGCAGCAACATGACAAAAGTTTTCATCGTCGCGTTTTGCTTCGTTTTCCTCTGTTTGATATGCTTCGTTAAAATGACAGCCGCATGATTCCTTACGGGCAAGAGCATCTACTATCATCAAGTCTCCGAACTCAAGGAAATCAGCTACACGTCCGGCTTTCTCAAGGCTCTGGTTGAAATCCTTTTCCGAGCCGGGTACAATGACATTTTTCCAAAACTCTTCCCGCAATTGCTGAATAACCTTTTGAGCCTTCAAAAGGCCATTTTCGTTCCTTGCCATGCCGCAGTATTCCCAGAAAACTCTGCCAAGCTCTCTATGAAAATTATCAACAGTACGAGTTCCTTTTATTGATAAAAGTTTATTAATACGAGAGTTAACTTCCTGAACCGCCGCTTTGAAAGCAGGATGTTCATCGGTTATTTTATTTAACCCGGTAACGGCAAAATACTCACCTATTGTATATGGAATAATAAAATACCCGTCTGCCAGTCCCTGCATTAAAGCGCTGGCGCCCAGCCGGTTTGCGCCATGATCCGAAAAGTTTGCCTCTCCAATGGCAAAAAGGCCGGGAACAGTTGTCATAAGGTTGTAGTCCACCCACAGGCCGCCCATTGTGTAGTGAACAGCAGGATAAATCCTCATTGGAGTCTCATAGGGATTATTTCCTGTAATCTTTTCATACATCTGAAACAGGTTGCCGTATTTTTTGGAGATTTCTTCTTTTCCATCTTTCTTGATTGCGTCTTCAAAATCCAGATATACAGCCAGTCCTGTCTCGGAATAGGGATATCGGCGTTGCAAGCAATCATTACCCCTTCGTAAGGCTTTTTGGCTTTAATGGTCACCGGATAGGTGTTGAATTTTGCGTTGTATAGATCCAGTTCGAGGGTCAGCTCCTGAGCCATCAGGGTAAATTCCTTGCCGGACAGCTTTTTCAGTTCTTCAATAAATGAGGCAAGCTCTTTATTGTAGGCGTCTTCGATTTTTTTGCTGATCTTGGTAAAGCCCTCGGTCTGTTCCTGACCGGCTTCCTTTTGCATGCGTTTTACACGGTTTTTAAATTCCTCTTTTGATTCAAACTCATCCTTTGTTGCATTGGCCGCTTTTTTGAATTTATCGTTTACCTGCTGGTTTATCATGAATATAGCGTTTGCCAGTTCCTTGCGGTAGTCTGCTTTTATTTTTTTTATCTTGGCGTCTATATCCTGCATCTGTTTTATGGTTGAGGCCGGAGATAATGACTGCAATGTTGTGTCGCCCATGGCCATTCTTTTGGCTGCGACATCTTTCTTTAAGGCGGCAAGTTTTAAGTCAGTCTCTTTTTTCTTTCTGGCCAGTTCTTGTTCTTTGCGGAGTCGTTCGGCCTCTTCCTGTTCCCTTCTCTTCTTTTTAGCCGCAAGCCTTTCCTGTTTCAACTCTTCGGCCTTTAGTTTGGCCAAAACCGCCTTTTTCTCGAATTCCGCTTGACGCCGAGTCATCTCATCTTTTGCCTTCAATGCCGCTTTTTCCAAATCTTTCAGCCGTTGAAGCTCGTTTTGCAGACCTGCAAGCTTTGCCTGAGTATCTTCAACTTTTCTCTCAAGAGAGGGAACAAAAACATAATCTCCTAACCCGAACAACTCGCCATATTTGGGTGTCTGGGTATGACCTTTTGTTCGGGTATCCGAAAAGACCCTTTCCTTTACTATGGCGCTTACCTCGGTAGCGGTAATAAAATCATCGGTATTTTCCAGTACCTCAATAAATCTACCAGTAAATACAGAGTGTCCCCTCGGGCCCAATGGCATTCACTTAAGCTTTTCAGTGCAATTTCAAATAATTACGTAATATTTGACAAAATTAATAAAATATGCATTAGGATTAATCCTGCCTAATTTTCTAACAAAATACGCAATGCACAAAAATACGATTATGTCAAGTACAGGTAACTTGTTAAAATTAATACAAAAGCTTAAGTGAATGCCATTGCCCTCGGGCCGCCGTCCAATACCTGCTGATTCTTACTCCCTGCTGTCAGCACCTGACAGGCTTCTTCCTTTGTAATCTCCTGTAAGTAGCTAAAATCCCTTGCCGTTTTTCTCGCTGCCCCTCTCTTTGCTACCAGCAGGCCGCTGTAGCACGAATCCATCACATAGAAGATATGCTTGGCAGGTATTCGCTTGGAGATATCATCTTTGATCATTGTCATGGATATGTTTTCGTAAAGCTGTGACTCCTCGAATGTTCCATCAAATGGCACGAGATAGCCCAAGTCCCCGCGAGACGTCTTTTCCGTGTAACCATGCCCTGCCCAGAAAACGAATACCGAGTCTTTTTCTGAAATCTTGCTTAGATCTCCGGAAAGGACTTTCATAATGTTGGCTTTGGTGGCCTCTCGGTTGTACAGAGTGATTATTTTATCGAATTTAAAGTTCTTTTTCAGGATTTCTGCAACCCCCTTTGCATCTTGCACCGCATAGGACAGTTGTTTATCGAATGGCAAGTTCTTGTATTGGTCAATGCCTATTATGACTGCATAGGATTTGTTGTAGAGTCTGACTTCCTTGTTTTTTCCCGATGTCTTGTCATAGGCCACAACTGAAATTCCTCGGCTTTGGCCGGCAAAAACGCTTGGCAAGGAAATGACACAGGCAACTAAAAAGATCAGAAACACCAAACAAAACCTACCTATGAATTTCTTCTGGGCAATACCCTTCATGACAAATCTCCTCTCTTTGAATTCATATCCCTGGCGCTAACTATAAGGGCTTTGTTGCCAAGTGGTGGCTGCTATCTGATTCATTTCTTTAGCAACTCCTCAATTTCTCGAATAAGAGCCGGTAAATTGGGTTGGGTGAAACTCATATTGGGTGCGGGAATGCGATGATGCTTGATATCAGGAAGAATGTGTTTGTGGTGAGGGTGGGTGCTGGCAAGAGTTGCGTCATCAATATGTGGTTGAGCGTCGTACCAGGCTATTTTGTCCACAAAGTGCCATAACTCATACCCGTAATCTTCGATTACAACCGGCTCTTCGTCAAATGACAGACGCTCTTTGAGCGTAATTCGATACCCTTGTGCGAAAGCAATCTCTCCTTGCACAATTGCCATGCGTTTACCCCGCGGTACAACAATTAAGGTTGACCCTTGAACCGAAGGAAACCGTTGCTTGAGGGTGTAAACAAACTCCTCATAGTTACGAAGCGACAGGAATGGGTTCATGCCGAGCTGTCCTTTCAATGATACCTACCAACGTCTCTGAGCGTTCCCGCAAGGCCTGAATCGCGCAATGATATTGTTTCTGACGACGAAGCAAGGTTTTATATGCCCCAGCCCAATCGGCCCAGTCCAGTACCCAAATATTATCTCCTGGCTCTTCACCGCTTATGTACGACTCGTAGAATGTCTCTGAAAGCACGCCATACTTCCGCTCATAAGCTTCCAAATCTTCACTGAGTGCGTGAATATCAACTATGATTTCTTGTAAGGTCATCACCACACCTCCTTTAATTAATATCCCGGATTGGTGTCAATATGCAAGATACCATTTTGCTTTGTTCATTTCCGAAAAAGTTCAACTTGCCAGTGTGTGCCTTTCAAAAGATTGACACCTTATGTCCCTCCAGTGAAGAGGACATCAAAAAAATAATCCTACAAATTTGTTCAGAAATAGATAAGTCCGATCCTCTTACTCTGCAAGAGTCAAAAGCAGACTCATTCCTTATTCCCTCACAATGTGCAGTTGGAAAGATCCAATCTTGTCAATAACTGTTAGAGCAGAGTCGACATAGACTAGGAGCGTATCAATTTCAGCATGTTAAATTTATTTGCAAGTAATGGCTATTTAATTAACAGGAAGATTATGTGCTATCCCATGACAATCGCCACATTTGGTTGCATCTTGCATCATCCTTTTTGAATGCACTTCACCATGACATTCTACACAAAGGGGAATTATTTTGTGACTTCCATAGTGGCATTTATTGCATTTGATTCCGCTGTGTTTGGTTCTATTTTTTTGAAGCTTATTTTGTATATTTTTATGACAAACGATACAATTCTCTTTATAATTTTGCATACTCTATTTCCTCTTCAATCTTAGACAAATCTTCGTTTTTCATATTGTTCCACAACCGGATTTCTTCAAAAGCTTGTGGCGCTTTCAATATAAATTCCTGCTCTTCCTGAGTCCCTGGATGGAAGATCTTTACAGCCGTGAAGCAATAGGAAACGGTTCCGTCACCATTGCTCTCCAATTGGAACAAACCTTCCGATATTAAATGAGATCTGGTTTTCCAAAAGGCTTTCGCTTGTTTTCTATTTTTGTATTTCCAGTATCTAGTCCATTCTTTTCCTTCATATTTGATTCGGAGTGGAAAGCGAAACATGTCTGCCTCTGGCTCATCTAATATTATCTCGACTTTTCCTTTAGTAAGTGTAAATTGTCTTGATTGTAATGTCTGCAAACGTGTTATGAAAAGTTCAAGAACATGAAGTTTTTGCTTGAGCAAGTCCAACTTTAGATGTGGTTGTTTTCCTTTTTCCTCTGCTTTAAGCTCTTTATTTTTTTTTCGTAATCATACTCTGCGTCTAAAACTTTTTTATTATGTTGTGTCAAACGCTGGTTATACTCTGCAGAAGTTTCAAAAGGGTCCTTTGGGTCTGGATCAGGAAAAAAAATAGGATTTATTACATTGATTTGCTTCTTGTAAGCCAAATGAAAATTTTTAATAGCTGACTTAATTTGGAAATCTAGGCGCTCTTTAAGATTCGCAATTTCAAGTTTCAATTTCTTTACTTCTTCAATAGCTTGATTTAATGAAAGAGTTTCGTCTATGGGAACCCAGTTAGTACGACTCAATTCTGCTTTACGAGCAAGTTCTTTCCATTGACGCTCATTTTCTAAGTGTGATCTCTTAATTCGGTCCCTCTCCTTGGAAAGGGCTTCTATTTCTGCTTGACGGGCAGCCTCTTGCTCTCTGCGTAAATATTCAAGGCGAGCCATACGTTCCCGCTCTTGTCTCAGAATTTCAAGATCTGCCTTGGCAATGTCTCCCAGAGCTTTGAGCCGTTGCTCTTCCCGAAACAATCTTTGCCGTTCGCGTTCCATTTCCAAAGCAATTGTCTGGGCATTCAACTCTTCAAGTCTTTTCAATTCCGAACTTTTTAGACTTGCGAGTCTCTTTTCCAGATCTTTAACCTTTCGTCTTTCTTCTTCCAGCTTTTTTAACGTGCCTTTTTCTTTCATGATCTGTTCGATCTGCTGGTCCAGGATGACGGTAGCTACCCGGATTCTGGCTTTTACACGGACATGGATGACGCCGTTTTCCAATCTCACGGATGGAACGCCCACAATCCTGGTCTGGACCACACCAGAGGCCAGAGCCGTGATCTCATCTTTTGCCAACTGATAGTTTCGGACAACGGTCAATGAAGAAATATAGGTGCCTGCCTCCTCCACAGCAGCCTTTTCGCCTTCTGGAGGGCAAAAGCTTCCACCTGTTCCCGGCTCTGGTTCTTGCCGACAATTTCCTCTATCTCTTTTTCAAACTCCTTGATCTCTGCAAAGGTTGCGGAAACGGGCATAATGCAAATAATAAAAAATGCAAAAAACAACCTGAGCTTTTTAGATGCCGATCTCACTTTAACCTTCTTTTTGTCGTATGTACGATTTAAAAATATCATAAAAATCCTTTTCCAATTCCATCAAGACATCAACTTCAACAACTCCGTCACGCTCAGTTCTAACATCAATAATTTGTGCTCCTCTAATAAATCCCGACACCCTGGAAAAGTCTGATATTTCATTCACTTTCTCTAATAATTTTCTATAAGCATCAACTGTGGCCGCTCTCCTGGCCATTAATTTCTTTTGAGCTGAACTCATTGAAGAATTTTCGGGGTAAACGCCTTCACCGGTTGCCTTGAAAATTATTGACTCGGTTTTTAGTTGCTCCAAAACTGCAATGCCAGTAAGGGTTTGCGATGCGGCAAGAAGCAAAATGAGAAACAAAATAAAACTGGATGTTGTCGATTTTAACATCAGTCAGCTCCAAATCACGAACAGCTCGAAAACCTTGAATGAAAGGCCCCTCCAATAACGACAAAAAGTGCCAACTATTTCCGGGCTTAGATGGAGGATGCCATAATTTTGAACTTTTCTCTTAACATGATAAACAGCCTTGCGCCATCATGTTGAAAACAGATTTAGAATAGATGCTATAACCTAAATTGAGCTATTTTTGACTTGATCTGCACTGATCTCTTGCGCATCAAGGATTCGCGAAAATCCTCGACATATCCACGGGTATACCTGCGGTTTTCGCAAACCCTTATGCATCAAGATTTCAGCACATCTCTTCCCCAAAAATCGCTCAACTTAGGTATAAAACAAAACTATATATTTTTGTTTTATAATAAAGGCAAGTATCTGCCAAATAGATTTTCTCTCAGAGTAATATTGGGATCCAGATTAACACAGATGCAAACGGATTTAAAAAAAATCTGAAAATTTTAAGTCAGCAGGTTGGGTTGGCTTGAGTGTAACAAAACCCAACTGAAAGTACGCCATACATCCGCTTATAAGCTTCCAAATCTTCTCTGAAAGCGTGAATATCAGCTATGATCTCTTGTAAAGTCATCACTTTCCTTTAGTTATTATACCGGACTGGTGTCAATATGCAAGATAGCATTTTGGTTTGTTCATTTCCGAAAAAAGTTCAACTTGTCAGTGTACGCCTCCTACAGCGTCCCAGCTCCCCTATAAGCACTTTAATAAGGGGAAAATCATTAATAATTCACAATTGATTATTATACAAAATGAGTCACTGTCGATAACTACTTAATTTATCATCACAAATTGTCAATAATCAACGGCTAATTGTCAATTGTGAATTTTATTCCAACTACTTCTGGAGTTAAAAAGTTGACAATACAATTATATAGTGGTATTAATTTTTTGTGAGCTGGCGCATTATATTTTATCGAAGTGCCTCTGGGAAATGCCACATTGAAAAGTTTGTTGAGGATTTGCCGGTCGAAGATGCCGAAGAAGTTGTTGCCTCAATAGCGGCTTTGAGAGCATGGTTGAGTCTGGGAAAGTATTTAAAAGAGATAAGCCGATAAAATGGAAATGCAGCATATGCGGCTATACAGTCGAGGGGAGTGTACCACCACCTAAATGTCCGGGCTGCAAGAATCCCAGGGAATATTACGAGCCGGCAAACATGGATTTATAGAGAGGGCGGGATGGCTAACAGACCCACAGGGAATCGTAACATTTGTATGTACTATGGGACCTTTCATAAGAAATTGTTTACAGTTGTCCTATTATGACTTATCTTACAGTACAGTAAGAATTGACGGCTTCGTAGAAAGTCCATAAAAAATATTAACCAAGGAGTAATATTATGCGACCAATAGTCATTTTTCTGATAATTATTGGAATATGGTTTCTGTTGCAGGCTTATATCCTGCCTAAAATGGGAATTTCAACCTGACTGCGAAAATCTTGTCAGGTGACAAGCGACAAGGACAATAAGAAACAGCTTGAAACAAAAGAAAAAAATTAGTTAGGGGGCATTATTTTTCAAAAACTCAGCATAAATCATTACCGGATGTTTGACAACAATCGGGTCTCCTGATTTTGAAAGCATGTCGGCAATCTGAATCATACAGGCAGGGCACCCTGTGGCCACCACAGAACAACCTGTTGATTTAATATTATCGCGTTTACGCTTTCCAATTTTAGCTGAAAGGTCATAATACTGCAAATTAAAGCTTCCCCCCAATCCACAACACCAGTCAGATTCGGGCATTTCTCTAAGAAGGTAGTTTGAATTCGCTTTAATGAGTGCTCTTGGTTCGGTTGATACTCCCAAAGATTTTGATAGATGGCACGGATCATGATAGGTTATAATCTTCTTTTCATTTGTATGATAATTTTCATTTTTAAGCCCCACTTTTGATACTAAAAACTGATTAATATCAAGTGTCTTTTCAGCAAGTGCTTCAACTCTGGACCTGATCCCGGCAGACTGATTTTTTGTCATTGCAGGCCATATTTTTTTTATCATGAAAGTACAGGTGGCACATGCAGTAACCAGATAGTCAAACTCAACGATATCAAGCAGTTCCAGGTTGTGTTGCACCAGCCAGCCAAACGTAACTGTGTCTCCGGATGAAACAGCCGGAGCGCCGCAACATCCTTGTCTCTTTGGTATAAATATACCAACTTCGTGATAATTAAGCACGTCGATAACTGCTTCAGCAACCTGGGGGAAGACCTTATCGATCAGACAACCGACAAAAAAAGCCACCTTTAAGCGGGATTTGCCGGGATATGAATTTAGAGTCGGGACTATGCGGTGGAACGGCACAGGTGCAAGGGGTTTAAAATGCCTGTCCTGTATTAAAGGTGACACAAAGCGTGCACATGAAGTGCCCAGATTTTTGCTGGCCGGTTTTGTAAAAATTTTCTGGATTTTAGGCAAGAATTCCATCAACATGTCAAAAGTATAAGGATGGGCCAGCATAATCCTTAAAATTGCTTTCTTCGCCGGAGACAGACCAATGAATTGTGTAAGAATTGCACGAGCTTTAATAAAAATTTCCAGCACGTTTACTCCGCTTGGGCAGTTAGCCGCACACGACCCGCAAAGAAGACAGCGACCGAGACGTTCATAAACTCCCCTGGGATTTTTAAACATTTCTTCAGCAAGACCTTCGAGCATGGCCAGTTTTCCGCGCGCGACATCAGCTTCAATGCCGGTCTGATCAAAAAGAGGACATACAGCCTGACACATCCCGCATCGAGTGCAGGTCTTTAGCTGGTGTTCCAGTTCCCTCATAAGAAGGGCAAGCTCTTTCATGCTGGACATATAGATAAAATCCTGAATTTAAAAACTCATGCTGTTTGAAAAATCAAGTCGTTCCATACAGACTTTCAGATAATTTTGTTTCATCTTGCATTAACAAGATAAATATAATATTTTATCCTGATCCTGTCAAAAAATAGAAATAATATAAGGAAGATATTTGATGGAAATTAACAACAACGAGGCGGTACATCGCCTTAATTTTGAAGATAAAGAAATAATACTTTTAGGAACAGCCCATATATCCAGAGAAAGCGTGGAGCTGGTCAGCTCGGTTATCGAGGAGGAAAAACCGGACTGCGTCTGCGTCGAGCTTTGCCAATCCAGATACCAGGCTATCAGTCAAAAGGATAAATGGCAACAAATGGATATAATAAAGGTAATTAAGGATAAAAAAGCATTTCTCCTCCTTTCCAACCTTCTTTTTGCTTCATTTCAAAAACGGATTGCCAGGAAATTAAATTTAAAAGTCGGCGAGGAAATGTTAAAGGCCATTGAAAAAGGAAAAGCAATTGGAGCAAAAATACATCTTGCTGACAGAGAGATTCGTATTACCTTGTCAAGAACCTGGCGCATAATGGGTCTTTGGGACAAGCTAAAACTGCTGTTTCAGTTTATCTTGTCGCTGGGAGGAGTTGATGAAATCAGCGAAGAAGAAATTGAAAAAATGAAGCAGCAGGATGCCCTTCAGCTTATTCTTGCAGATATTGAAAAATCACTTCCCGTGCTGAGAAATATACTTATAGACGAAAGAGACCAATATCTTGCATATAAGATAAGGACGGCTCCCGGGAAAAAAATAGTAGCTGTTGTCGGCGCGGGACATGTGTCGGGCATAAAAAAGTACTGGAATGCCGACACAGATATAAATGGCCTTGAGGAAATTCCGCCCAAAAGTCTGGTCTCCGGTCTTTTTAAATGGGTTATTCCTTTTGGCATATCGTTACTTTTTATCTTCGGCTTTTTCTGGGGAGGATATGATACAGGAACTCACATGATAACGTGGTGGGTTATTGCAAACGGGGTTTTGGCCGGCCTTGGAGCCATAATAGCTCTGGCTCATCCTCTTACAGTGCTGGCTTCCATTCTGGCGGCGCCATTAACTTCTTTAAATCCAATGATTGCCGCGGGCTGGGTTTCCGGGCTTGTGGAAGCTGTTTCAAGAAAACCAAAAGTTAAGGACTTTGAACGCCTTCCGGAAGATATACTTTCCATAAAGGGTTTCTGGCGAAACAAAGTAACCCGTATTCTTTTAGTGGTAATATTTACAAATCTCGGCAGCACTCTGGGCACCTTTGTTGCCATACCATTAATGCTAAAAGTATTGTAACTACTCAGGTTCACGGTTCACGGTTGGAGAGCGATGAAGATTGATTAGTTACAAAATTTTAACCACATTTCTCTCTATCTTTTTGCCGTTTTTCAACTCGTATGACATCCTGACGGTTTTCAGACGTTCCCTGGCAAACAGATCTACGCATTCCGAATACAACTCCCACTCAAGCTTTAAACCTTTTTCTTGAATACTTTCCAAAGTATCATCACCTGTTATCTGAAATGCTCTCTGGCCTATAATAGGTCCTGAATCTTCTCCATAATCAACAAAATGTACGGTACAACCACCAACCTTGCACCCATACCTGAAAGTATCTCCATATCCATCAACGCCTGGAAACGAGGGCAGTAAAGCAGGATGGATATTCATTATGCGAGGATTTGCACGATCAGTATTTATTCTGTCAATAAAATAAGGGGTTAAATTTCTCATAAAACCAGCCAGCACTAAAAGGTCGAAGGGATAGGGCTTCATTTTATCAATAAGCTTTGCCTCGGCAACAGCTCTTGTTATAAAAAAAGATCTAACTTTTTCCGGGGGTGTATTTGCTGAGAAAAGGTGCTGCTTTGAAAGCACATCATCCAGATCAAAATCATCTGGAACCGAAACACTATCCGGTTCTTTTTTGTAGTTCTGAATTATCGGCTTATAATCCACAACAAATGTAGTTATTCCGTGTTTCTTGCTTTTCTCAAGACCCAATGCGTCAGGATTGTCCGATCCTGTAAATATTACATCCCCGTTTATCTTTCCTGATTCACAAGAATCAATGATTGCCTGTAAATTTGTTCCGCCTCCGGATATAAGTGCGCCTATACGGATTTTCTTATCCATTTTAGAATCCTCCATGACAAAATCAGGCTAGTCGCTGATTGTTTTCTTAAAATCCGGCAATGTTTCAGGTTTATCTCTTAGCACAACTTTACTATCACCATCACGAGCAGTAACATTTTCATAAACACCATCATCACGCCTTACAAGCTTGGTGAAACCATGATCACGCAGTTCTCTGTCAGATTTAGGGACGCTTATATTAGTGCGAGAAATAAGTTTTCGCACTAAACCGGCACAATCAGGGCAGCTATTCAGCGCTTCATCACGGATTGACTGCTTTACTTCAAACACCTTGCCAAGTAAACAAGGTTTATCTATGTGTTCGTATTCGTAAATTGGCATAATCAGGCGTTTATATAGACTTTCAGATAATTAATTTCACAAGGCCAGAAGGAGGAAGGCGTATTATAGTGCATTTCATTTGACTTCGTACCAGAAAGGATATCAGTTAATTTTACAACAAAAAGATGAATTCGTTGATAAGTCGCCTTGTGGCGCACACAACATATAGTGTCACGAAAGCCTTATTCAGACAATATACGGCATGAAGTCAAATGAAATGCACTATAGTTATACGTCGACGACTGATAACACAGTGAAATTATTTATCTGAAAGTTTATTTTATAAGATTTCAATACATCATGCAAGCCTGTTTATTCAACCGATGGCTTTGTTTAAATGGTTTTCCCCTAAACAAAAAAGGTTACAGAAAACTGTAACCTTTTGAATTGCATGGTAGGCACGGACAGATTTGAACTGTCGACTTCTACCGTGTCAAGGTAGCGCTCTCCCCCTGAGCTACGCGCCTATGATTTGAGACCTTTGCAAAACGCCCCCTTTTGCCCAATTTTAGCGTCAGACTCAAATTTTAAGCCTCGAAATACTCAATGTATTCCTACATTTAAAATTTTCGCCTTCCTTGAACTTGAACAAAATTGAGCATTTTTCAAAGGTCTCAATTTTAAATGCCGATAACATCATTTTTTTTTACTGTCAATAAAAATGAATCTTCTTATCTATCGTTCTACAGATTTTCAAGAACCTAAAGTGTTGCACACAAACTCTTTATTACTTCGGCGACTATTTTACGGGTCTTTACGAACCGTTTTGTCCTGAAGCCGGGCCTCCACTCACCTTTTGACAGTTCATCGGAAACGACAAGAATACTTCCTATTTCTATATTGCGAAACCTTCCGACTGTGAAGAGCGCAGAAAGTTCCATGTCAACTGCCAGGACGTCCTTTGCCTGATAATAGTCAAGTTTTTCGCGTGTCTCTCTGTATATGGCGTCAGTAGTCCAAACAAGGCCATCATGAAATTCGATCTTATTTTTATTAAAGATGTGCTTTATCTTTTCTACAATCAGAAAAGACGGCTTGCTTCTCAGGCTTTCATCCGCATTGTAATGCTTTGATGTGCCTTCATCAATTATTGAATCTGTTGGTACTACAATATCTCCTATTTTAACTTCCGGAGAAATCGCTCCGCACATCCCGAAAAATATAACTTTACTTGCACCCCATGCAATAAGTGTTTCTAAAAGCACAACAGCATAAGGAGCACCAATAAAAGGGCCTGCCACAGACAAACTTTGCCTGCCTGAATCCTCAACATATACTTTGCTCATCAGGAGCCTGGTAAAATTATCTTCACTTATATTGAGGAGCCTGCAAAAAAACCGGATATCCTTATCATCGGCCATCAATACAGCAACCGGCCCCAGGCTTGGAGAGTTTTTTCTTTTTAAAGGTTTTATTATTGCATTATCATAAGGCATTTTATCAACTTAAAATCATTCCGGCTTTGCCAAACGCAAAAGTTCATCTTTAACTTCATCAATAATATCATAAAACCACATAAGGTCCTCAATAGAAAGTCGTCCTGCCTTAGCAGGGGCTCTATCTCCCCCATCTTTTTTCTTTAATATTCTGGGACCAATCTGAACTTTTGGCTGAGCTTCGCCGTATTGATTTATGGATACAACAAGGCCTGTATCTTCGCATTTCCACGTTTTTAAAACTTTATCCTTTTCAGGGTCAAACGCCATATTATTCTCCTTTTATTCGCTACGGATATATTTCAAAAAGCTAAAATGTTACAATTCGTTAAATATGTCAAATTCATTTTCACGCTTGCCAAATAGAGACCTTTGAAAAATGTTCAATTTTGTTCAAGTTCAAGGAAGGCGAAAATTTTAAATGTAGGAATACATTGAGTATTTCGAGGCTTAAAATTTGAGCCTGACGCCGACACGAAGTGAAGCTTTAGCGCTATTTGAGCAAAAGGGGGCGTTTTGCAAAGGTCTCAAATAATAATCGCCGGAACAATTCCCTTATTGACAGGAATTCATTCTTTTATATAAGGATTGTAACTAATCGGGTGGATAGACTGAAGGTGGAAGGCTGAAGACTGAAGGAGAAAGGGGCTGTCAGAGAGCTTCGGCCTTCAGCCTTCAGCCTAACTAACCTGAGTAGTTACTATTTGTTTACAGGAATAACTTATGAAAGAAAATCCTCAAAAACAGAAAGTTAATGGCAACAGGATATTACTGGAAAAAGATACATTCAAATTTGAATGCCATCCTGGGGTGGCCTGTTTTACAAGATGTTGCAGAAATGCTGACATGTATCTTTATCCATATGATATTATTCGCATGAAGGAACAGCTTGGAATTTCTTCTGATGAGTTTCTAAAGGAGCATACGATTTCAGCTTTTAGAGACAATAAATATTTTCCAAGTCTTATGCTGAAGATGTCGGATGATGAAGAAAAATCCTGCCCTTTTCTTTCCGACAAAGGATGTACAGTGTATGAAGATAGACCTTTTTCATGCCGTGCTTATCCACTGGAGCGCGCAGTGGCAAGATTGAACGATGGATATGGGCGTTTGGTTCAATATTTTATCGCCAATCACTCACACTGTTTCGGCCATATGGAGACACACGAATGGACAGTCAGGGAGTGGACAGAAGATCAGCAGCTTCAACAATATGATGAGATGAATGACCTGTGGGTTGATATAGATACCATATTCCGAAGAAATCCCTGGGGCGATAAAGGAATCAACAGCCCTGCATTGAAAATGGCATTTTTGGCGTGTTTTAATGTAGATAAACTAAAGGATTTTATTTTTGAGAGTTCTTTTTTATCCAGGTTTGATGTGTCTGAAGAAAGAAAGGAAAAAATAATGGAAACAGATGTTGAGCTTATGAAATTTGGATTTGACTGGGTGCAGTATTTCCTTACCTCTAAGGGGCCACTTGCCCCGAAAAATTCATGAGGTAAGAGGTTGAGTTTGATCTGTATTCACAGGCAAAACCGTTTATTCGATGTGGACGGCAGATAAAAAGTTAAAATCAGGGGGCAACTAAAGTTAAAGGGAGGAGCTTTCATGGCCAGGGTAAGTATAAGCACACAGGCACCTGAATTTACATCAAAAGATGTTCATGGAAATACAGTATCGCTCTCCGGTTTCGCCAATAAAAAAAATGTACTGCTTGTATTCAATCGCGGATTTATTTGACCTTTCTGCCGCAGGCATATGGCACAGTTGCGTCAGGATTATGAAAGCTTTAAGAACCTGGATACTGAAGTTTTAGTTGTTGGTCCGGAAAATACGAAGGCTTTTCAGGAATACTGGACAAAAGAAAATTTACCATTTGTCGGTCTGTCTGATCCGGAACATACCCTCTCGGGACTCTATGGACAAAAAGTCAAAGTGCTAAAGCTGGGAAGACTGCCCTGCCAAATGATTATCGATAAGACGGGAATACTTTGTTTTGTGCATTACGGCCGATCAATGTCCGACATTCCGTCAAAATAGCGAAATGCTTGAATTACTGGAGACAATTGAATCCAGTTAAGGAACTGGGACGAAATAACTTTCCCAAGTAGGCGCATAGATTTGGGTCAAATTTGTTCGATCTCAAGTCACAAAAGTTGATGGAATAGCAGGTTATTTTGATATTTTTGTGATTTGAGATCGGGCAAAGGTGGCCTGAAGCTGTGATGCATAGTTGGGAAAGTTATTTCATCCCAGTTCCTAAGTACCTGCTTTCCAGAGAGTCGAGATATGGCGAATTCAGGTTGGTTCTTGGTTGTGCGTCGTAAAACATTAGCCAGGATGATGGCTGCATAAAACGTGGTACGCCCGGCAGGATTCGAACCTGCGGCCTACGGATTCGAAGTCCGGCGCTCTATCCAGCTGAGCTACGGGCGCGTAAAGAGGAATGGGGTGAGTGAAGGGGATTGAACCCTCGACAACCGGGGCCACAACCCGGTGCTCTACCAACTGAGCTACACCCACCACACAAAAAAATTTAATTAACACATCATATATATTAATTCAAGAAATTTATCCGTTCGAAACTTTAAAAACAAGAGAAAAAGTAACAATTTAGCCTTTTGAAAAAGAATCTGAAAGGATAACAGGATAAACAAGATTTAATTTTGAATATTTTAGCTTGAAAAAATTATAAAATCAGATAGTTTTATAATAAATCCGCAAGTTCTCAATAAGTTCGGGTAATAACTTCTGGATTCCCGCCTTCGCGGGAATGACGATTGGGTGTAAGTGCCTGTCATTCCAGCGAAGGCGGGAATCCAGAGAATAGTCGCAAGATATGATTTACCCGAACTTATTGAGAACTTACATAAATCCCTTGTTGTTTGAAAAAAGCTTGCGAAAAGTATATAGGGATGCTTTCTTGAAATTATATATTTTTAGTGATATTATAATGAGATACAAAATACCCATATTATTTTTATTGCCTTTTTTTATCATATTTTGCCTTTCTATACCTTCATATTCTCAGCAGGATGAAAAAAAATCATCTGCACAAGGATCAAAAAAATTGACTCTTGTTCGGGCAGTTATGTGTGAAGGGATACAGGACTTCAAGCCCTGGAATCAGGCGGTTGTTTTTTCAATAACAATCGGTAAAGTCTCCTGTTTTACTTCTTTTGATCCTGTCCCTGAAACGACATATGTTTACCATAACTGGTATTACGGAGAGAGTCTTAATAAGCGGATGGAACTATTTCTTCAGCCTCCTGTCTGGTCAACCTTCAGCAGTATCCAATTCCGAGAAGCTGATAAGGGTCTTTGGCGCGTTGAGATTACAGATCCTGAAGGAAATATTTTTCACGTTTTAAGATTCAGCATAACGGACTAACCGATTATGGATACGGTGTTGCTTTTTCTTTCGAGCATTAGATGGCAGGATATTGTAGATGTCACGCTAAACAGCTACATTCTGTTCCGGCTTTACGTACTTTTCAGAGGGACCACCACGTTACGTGTACTTATAGTTATTGCTTTCCTTTGGTTTTTTCAGCGCATTGCGGCATATTTAGGTTTAATTATTACAAGCTGGGCGGTTCAGGGCGTAACCGCTGTTGCTGCACTCATAATAATAGTTATTTTTAGAAATGAAATACGTTCTGTCCTTCAGGCAAAGAATTTAAAGGCAATTCTCTGGGGGGTTTCCCTTAAAACTATTAAGACACCCGTAGAAATAGTTGTTGAAAGTGTTTATGAAATGGCAAGAAAGAAAATTGGTGCCTTAATTGTTTTTCCGGCAAAAGAGGATTTAAAAGAGCTTATCCAGAATGGAGTTCCCTGGCGTGGACGAATATCAAAAGAAATGATAATGAGTATATTCTGGCATGGTAACCCTGTCCATGACGGTGCAGCCATAATTCAGGGAGATCAGATTACAGATGTCGGGGTTATTCTTCCGCTATCAAACCGAAAAAATATCCCTTTATATTACGGTACACGGCACAGGGCAGCCGCCGGCCTGGCCGAGATTACGGATGCCTTGGTTATAGTTGTGTCAGAGGAAAGAGGTAATGTGGTTGTTGCCAAAGGATCCGACATGAGGGTTATTGAACAAAAGGATGAGCTTGTAACAATACTGCAAGAGCAGGTGGGCATTACTACTAAAGCTTTGGATTATGTAAGAAAAGAAAAAATTAAGACAGGACTTGCTGCCGTTGCTTCTGTTTTATTTATAATTGGTGTATGGTTCAGCTTTTCAAGGGGTCTTGAGACCATGATTACGCTTGAGATTCCTATAGAATATATGAATCGTGATGCCAGAGTAGAAATTATAGACACTTCTGTTAATGTCGTTAATCTTAATCTTAGCGGGTCTGGGACTATTATTAAAACTATCAGGCCCGACCAGGTTAATGTTAAGCTTGATCTAAGCAAAGCGGTTATTGGTCGCAATACTTATACTATAACTGAAAAAAACATTACGTTGCCACCTGGTGCTTTACTGAAAGGTGTTAAGCCCTCTGTTGTTGAAGTTACCCTTGATGTCCCTATATCAAAAATGTTGCCTGTACAGGTTGCCTGGACTGGGAAATTACCTGAAAATTTAATACTATCTGAGGCAAGGCTTGATCCGGAAAAATTGCTGGTAGAGGGTGGAAGCCATATGCTGAAAAATATTTCAACAATATATACTGAAAAGGTTTTACTTGATAATATATCAGAATCCGGAAAAATTTTTGTTAAGCTGGTACTTAATCCAGCCTCGTTGAAAATTGCACTCGGGTCAAAAGACAGCATTTCAATTGAGTATGTTATAAAGAAAAGACTTTAATAATAAAAGTTTCCCAAATGAATTATTATACTATAATTTTAATGGCTTAGATTGAAAAATGAATATTGCTGGTACGCTTTCGGCGTGCTAATTGATAAGCCAAAGTTACTTAGAGTTTGCCCTCTTATATATTGATGTTTTAAGGAATATATAAAATGGTAGCATTCCTTAACTTTAGGCACTTTAATATACTTTAGCTCACTTTAGGCACTTATGCTCAACAATTACAAAATGTTAAGTCATTTGGGAAACTTTTATTTAATAACTTATCAACGTATCGTAATATTTATTTTGGTATGACAAAAAATTATATGGATAAACTTGTCCGATCATGGTATGTTCTTCATACAAAAAGCAAGTTCGAAAATGTTGTAAATGATGGCCTTGCAAAAAAGTCAATAGATGTTTTTCTGCCAAAGATTAAGGTCAGGAGCAAACGCCGTGATAGAAAAGCCATGATTCAAGTGCCGCTTTTCCCGGGATATGTGTTTGTTAAAACCGATCTTAATCCTTATGAGCATATTGAAATTGTTAAAACTGTCGGAGCTGTCCGTATAATTGGAAATAAGGACGGTCCTTTGGCAGTTCCCCGGGAGAGCATTGAATCCCTGAAAATCATAGTGGCCGGCAATAGCTCTGTGACAACCGGTACCCGATTGAGAAAAGGGGACATAGTTATGGTGATTAACGGGCCTTTTGCAGGTGTAGCGGGAACTTTTATCAGGTACAAGGGGAAAGAGCGAGTTATGGTTTATATTGAAGCTCTCGGCCAGTTTGCAAGTGTGGAGGTCCGGGAGGATGATATTGAAATAATACCCGAACTATTATAGACTTTCAGATAATTAGTGCCCGAACGAAAACCAGATAGTTTTTCCAAGTTCAAGGAAGGCGAAAACTTTAACCACAGGAATACATTGAGTATTTTGAGGATTAAAATTTGAGCCTGACGCAGAAATTGGGAAAAATAGCAGTTTTCGTTCAGGCACTAATTAGTTTCACAAGGCCAGAAGGAGGAAGGCGTATTAGTTATACGTCGACGACTGATAACGCAGTGAAATTATTTATCTGGAAATCTATAGCATAAGTGCTTGACTTCTTATGAACTTATGTTTAATAAAACAATATATTGTATTATCAGTTACTGGATGGAGGATTATAGATGAATAAATTGGAACTTATTTCAGTCTTGAAAGCTGAGGCTAACATTTCAAAATTGGAGGCGGCAAGGGTCGTTCAAATATTTTTCGATAGCATGGCGGACGCTATGGCTAAAGGAAAGCGTGTTGAAATTAGAGGCCTTTGCAGTTTTTTTGTTAAAGAATACAAAAGCTACACAGGAAGAAATCCAAAAAGTGGCGAAAAGGTAATAATAAAACCCAAAAAACTTCCTTTTTTCAAATCCGGGAAAGAACTGAAAGAACGGGTAGATAATTAAATTTGTGTCCTGGTTTGAATCAATAATAGATCAAGAACAGCCAATAAGACTTTTAAAAAATATTCTTCTGAACATGACCATTCCTAATGCCCTTCTTTTTACCGGTACTGACGGAATTGGGAAAAGCACTACCGCTCTCGCTTTTGCAATGGCATGTAATTGTGGGGGGGGAGAAGCCCTGTCAGTAGCGGATCCCTGCGGTCGTTGCAGATCATGCAGGAAAATCCAATCAGGTAACCACCCAGATATAATTCGAGTTGAGCCGTCTGGTCCTTTTATCAAAATCAAACAAATCCGTGACATTTGTGATACGCTTTCACTGAAGCCATACGAGGCAAGATTACGTATTGTTATAATTTCCGATGCCCAGGCCATGAATCCTCAAGCAGCTAATGCTCTGCTTAAGGTGCTGGAAGAACCACCTGCGCAAACTGTTTTAATACTTACCGCCGTGCAGACATCTGATTTGCTTCCAACAATTGTATCGCGCTGTCAGCATATCAGATTTAGCCCCATTCATAGAGAAAGGCTAAAGACCTTTCTAATTGAAAAACATGGGGTTAATGATGAAGATGCAGCAATATTTTCAGCCATGGCAAACGGGAGTATGACCAAGGCTCTTTCTATGATAAAAAAGAATAGCCAGGCGAATTGGATTTGCCTCAGGGACTGGCTGTTAAATATTATTGGATTGGAAAAGACCGGATCTTTGTCTTTAGAGCCAATTATTATACTTCTCTCATTTGCGGAAAGATTATCAAAAAACAAAGAAATTATTCAGGATTCTCTTGAAATTATTAAAACTTATTTGCGTGACCTGATTATTTATAAATATAGTCCTGAAAAAATTATCAATAAAGACTTGATCCGCAAGATTCAATATGCTTCACAAAAAATTGCGGTCAAATCACTTCTTTTAAAAATAGAAGCTATTCAGACAGCACAGAAAAATATACGGGCAAACACAAATTTAAGACTGACTCTGGAAGTAATGATGTTGAGGCTTGCAAGGAACGGGGTTTAAACCCCGTTCCCAAAGGTTGAGAAATTTGGAATATGAGAAAAATCGTTAAAATAAGATTTAAACCTGCGGGTAAACTTTATGACTTTGACTGTGGTGCGTTTGTTTTAAATAAAGATGACAATGTGATTGTTGAAACCGAGCAGGGGCTTGGTCTGGGGGTTGTTGCCATTTCACCTCTCCCCTATGAGGAAAAGTTGTCAAACAGGCCTTTGAAACAGGTTTTTCGTTTAGCTAATGAAGAAGATTTTAAGCAAAGAAAGAAAAATCTTGTGACTGAAAAAAAGGCTCAGGCTTTTTGCCTTGACTGCATAAAACAATTAGGGCTTAAAATGAATCTTTTTTCTGTTGAAAGCACCTTTGATGCAGGTAAATTAACATTTTTTTTCACTTCTGAAGGCCGTGTGGATTTTCGGCAGTTGGTAAAGATGCTTGTCAAAGAGATCGGGGTAAGAATTGAGATGCGGCAGATGGGGATACGCAATCAGGCCAAGATGTGCGGTGGCATAGGGAGATGCGGGCGTGAAATCTGCTGTTCGGCATTCATAGAAAAATTCGGTCCTGTATCCATACGTATGGCAAAGGACCAAAGTTTGTCCTTGAACCCAACCAAGATATCCGGCATGTGTGGTCGCCTTATGTGCTGTCTGACTTTTGAACATGAAACTTATCAAAAACTGAGGAGAAAATTTCCAAAAATCGGCAGATTAGTGAATACATCCGGCGGCAAGGGCAAAGTTATTCGTCATAACTTAATATGTAACAGGCTGACCGTTCGTTTAGATAGTGGCCAGGAAATAGAGGCCCGCTTAGATGAAATTATAACCTAAGTTGAACGATTTTTGGGGAAGAAATGTGCTGAGATCTTGATGCATAAGGATTCGCAAAAACCGCAGGCATACCCGCGGATATGTCGAGAATTTTTGCGAATCCTTGATGCGCAAGAGATCAGTGCAGATCGAGTCAAAAATCGCTCAATTTAGGTAAAACCTAAATGGAGAGGAATAGGAAATGCCAAATCCTTTTTATATAACAACACCCATCTATTATGTGAATGCAAGGCCTCATCTGGGGCATGCTTATTCTACTATTGCTGCGGATGTTGCGTGCCGTTATAATTTAATGCGTGATAGAGAGACTTTCTTTCTTACCGGTACTGATGAGCATGGAGACAAAATTGTTCGTGCCGCAAAGAATGAGAATCTTAGCCCCAGGGCATACGTAGATAAAATAAGCGGTCTTTTTAAAGACCTTTGTCCGGAACTCGAAATTAGATACAATCATTTTATACGCACCACAGACCCGGCTCATATCGCAGTGGTAAAGAATATACTGCAAAAGATATATGATTCGGGTGAAATATATTTTAGTGAATATAAAGGGCTTTACTGTTTTGGCTGTGAAAGGTTTTACACTGAGCGTGAGCTCGTTGATGGCAAATGTCCTGATCATAAAACAGAACCGGAAGTTATCAAGGAATCCAATTATTTTTTTAAGATGAGTAAATATCAGGACTGGCTTATAGACCATATTAATAATAATCCTGATTTTATATACCCCGAGCGATACAGAAATGAAGTTTTGTCTTTTTTAAGCGAGCCCCTTGAAGACCTGTGTATATCTCGTCCAAAAACACGTCTTGAATGGGGTATCAGCCTTCCATTTGATGATAAGTATGTTACATATGTCTGGTTCGACGCTTTAATAAATTATATCTCTGCCTTAGGATACCCGGATGGAGAACTTTTTAAAAAATTCTGGCCGCATGTTAATCACATTGTTGCCAAAGATATCCTTAAGCCCCATGGTATTTACTGGCCTATTATGCTGAAGGCGGCAGGCATTCCGGTTTATAAGCGTCTGAATGTTCATGGATACTGGAATGTTGACCAGAGCAAGATGTCCAAAAGTCTCGGCAATGTGATAGAACCTCTTCAAATAAAAAATAAATACGGGCTGGATGCGTTCAGGTTTTTTATCATGCGGGATATGGTCTTTGGCCTTGATTCCAGTTTTTCTGAAGAGTCTATGGTGCAGCGCATTAATTCTGATCTGGCAAATGACCTGGGGAATCTGTTTAGCAGGGTTCTTGCAATGGCTCACAAATATTTCTCAGGGGAAATCCCGGAAGTTGATCCTGTTTTAGAGCAGGAGTTGCAGCTTGGCCTTGAATCAGATGCAATTAAGGCTATTGATAAATTCGAGAACGCCATGGAAAAGTTTGAATTTCATAAGGCTCTTATAGCTGTCTGGGAATTTATAAGCCGGATGAACAAATATGTTGATATCACAGCTCCATGGGAACTCGCGAAGAAGAAATCCAGCAGAAAACAGCTTGAAGCTGTAATCTATAATCTTCTTGAAGGACTCAGAGTCATATCCGGTCTTATCTATCCGGTAATGCCGGACACTTCTGCAAACATGCAGAAGCATCTCGGAATGAATCCTGATGAGAGTTATTACAGATTGGAAATTCTCAAAAAATGGGGAACTATAAAATCAGGCATCAAACTTCCCAAATCAGTTACTCTTTTCCCAAGAGTTGACTTAAAAAAAAATGAGCTTTATTCTGGTGAGAACTCTTCAGAAAAAATATTGCCCGAACTTAAACCAGAGATATCTATGGAAGAATTTAATAAGGTTGATCTAAGGATAGCTACCGTGGTTCATGCTGAAGTAATTCCAAGGGCAAAAAAGCTTCTTAAAATAGAGGTCGATTCAGGGAAAAAGCTAACAATTGTGGCTGGGATTTCAGAAGGCTATAATCCGGATGACATTATCGGCAAACAGGTAATTGTTGTCGCTAATTTAAAATCAGCCAAAATTATGGGGATATTGTCAAAGGGTATGTTACTGGCCGGCTTTGATGGTAATATCTGCGCTCTCGGAACTGTTGATAAGAAAATTAAGCCAGGGACTTCTCTGTCCTGATTATGATATTAAACAGATTCAAATCCGAGCATAAAATCCTTAAGAAACCTGGCTGGAGAGATTATCAGGCAAGGCTGAAAAAGTCTGTCTTAATAAATATATTAAGCAAAAGAATTATTAAATATTCTTCTTTCCTTATATTAACGCTGATTAGTTTTTATTTAATATCCGGCAACCTTGGCGGAACCGCATTAAATTACTCACAAAAAGATTATAATCGTGCATCTAAAGAGCAGCTTTCAGACAGAAAGCTGATTGATAAAAATGATGTTCAGGCTCTGCTGGATAATCAGGCCTTTATCAACCTTAAGGATAAGAGTTTTGATTTAGTTGCAGACGGCCATAAATTAAGAGTTAATACCAGCCTTGATCCTTCTCTGCAAAATTATTTACAAAAAAAAATTGATAAGTCCACATCTCGATATGTCGGGATTGTTGCAATGGATCCTTCTATGGGCAGGATTTTGTCAATGGTCAGTTTTGACAAAACAGATCCGTCAAACAATCCATGCACAGACAGCGAATTTCCTGCCGCGAGTATTTTTAAAATTGTTACAGCAGCGGCAGCCATTGAAAAATGTGGTTTTAATTTAAACTCTAAATTTTCATACAACGGCGGGAAATACACTTTATATAAATCCCAGTTGAAAAATAAGACAAACAAATACACCAACAGGATAACATTTAAGGACTCATTTGCCCAATCAGTCAATCCTGTATTCGGAAAAATCGGAGAGCATCACCTTGGTAAAAACAATCTTGAAGAATATGCATTAGCATTTGGCTTTAACCGAAAAATTAATTTTGAGATTCCACTTTCTCCGAGTTTTATTTCTTTATCTGATGATCCTTATCAATGGGCCGAAGTTGCCTGCGGTTTCAACCATGAAACCAAAATGTCAGCTCTTCACGGAGCCGTTATAAGCTCGGCAATTCTTAATCAGGGCAGGATGATAGAACCTACGATTGTTGATCAAATAATTGATGGCAATGGCCATACCATTTATCGCAGCCATTTGGTTACTATAAACCAGGCAATAACCTCCGAATCATCAGATATGGTTAACCGCCTCATGAGGGCTTCAGTACGTTCAGGCACTTGCAGTAAAGCGTTTAGAGGTTACCGAACCGATCATATTCTTTCAAAGCTGAATATAGGCGGCAAAACAGGTTCTATGGGCACTAAAAAACACGATGGCAGATATGACTGGTTTGTGGGTTTTGCTGAAGAAAAGGAGGGAGCTAAAAAGCTTGTTGTGTCTGTTATTGTGACTCATGAAAAATATATAGGAATAAGGGCAGGTCAATATGCCCGCATGGCAATAAAACAATATTTTCGCGATTATTTTGCAAAAAACAAGACAGATCTTGAGAAAGCGAGCAGTTAAACAAAAAAATATTTAAACAAGAACGTAACAGTATAGCCACGAAGGCACAAAGGAAAATTGGTGTCGGGTGCAATACAAAAAAGTGACATAAATTATATCAAGTAATCGTTGAACGCGTTTAATTAGCTTAATGTCGAATTACGAAGGAAGGTACTTAATAATTTCATTTTGCACGTTGAATAACCAAAAATAATTTTAAAAAAACATCCATACTTCGATATTCAATATTCCCTGTTCGACATTCATCATTCAATTGGTGCTTCTTGGCACCGAAATGGTCACGTTTTGTTCTATGTCACTTTTTTGTATTGCACCCATTGGTGTCTTAGTGCCTTTGTGGCTGAATTATTAAACAAAGATACAACTATACTAAGGAGTTTTGTTATGCCGGGTTTTGAAATATTTGGTGATGAGGAGCGTAAAGAAGTTGGAGATGTCCTCGATACAGGTGTGCTTTTTCGTTATGGTTTTGATCAGGCAAGAAAAGGACACTGGAAGGCCAGGACGTTTGAGACTGAACTGTCGGAACGTATTGGGACAAAATACTGTCATTTATGTTCCAGCGGTACTGCTGCCCTAAGTATAGCCTTAGCCACATGCGGTGTTGGCGCAGGAGATGAGGTCATTGTTCCACCTTTTACATTTATAGCAACCATTGAAGCGGTACTGACAGCAGGTGCCGTTCCTGTATTTTCTGAAATAGATGAGACTCTATGCCTGGATCCTGAAGCCATTAAAAAAGTTATTACTCCACGTACAAAGGCTGTATTGCCTGTTCATATGTGCGGTGCTATGGCCCGTATTGATGAAATCAAAGATTTTTGTGATAAAAAAGGACTTATTCTTATAGAGGATGCCTGCCAGGCTATAGGTGCGACTCTAAATGGAAAGGCTTTGGGCACATTCGGCCAAATGGGTTGTTTTTCTTTTGATCCTGTCAAAACAATTACATGCGGCGAGGGAGGCGCTGTTATTACTGATAATAAAGAACTTTATACAGCAGCAGATAACTTTGCCGACCACGGGCATGATCATACAGGCAATGACAGGGGACTTGAGGGGCATCCTGTTCTTGGAACAAATTTTCGTATCAGTGAGCTTAATGCAGCAGTAGGGCTGGCTCAGTTGAGAAAACTTGATTTTATGCTGGAGAAGCAGCGTGCAAATAAAAAAGTTCTAAAGGACGCGCTTTCTCAGCCGGATTTAAAATCGGCAAAAATAGCTTTCAGAAAAATTCCAGATGAAAAAGGAGATTCCGCAACATTTCTTTCTCTCTTAATGCCTGATGAATCAAGGGCCAGGAAGGTGGCGGCAGGCTTAGGCAACGCCGGCGTTGATTCATGTTTTTACTGGTATGACAACAACTGGCATTATGTACGCAACTGGGATCACCTTAAAAAGCTTAAATCTTCAGCAATGCTGCCTGTAAAGTTGCTTGATTACTGTCCTGATTATGGAAAGATAAATCTTCCTCAATCCGATGGTATAATGGGCAGGACGATATCAATGCTGATAAAGCTGTCATGGAGCGAGAAAGAGCTGGCGCAGCGAATAGAGAAGATGATTGATGTTGTAAAAAATATAGGCTGAAGGTTGAAGGTTGAAGGCTGAAGGGGATATCAGGGAGCTTCGGACTATCCACCTGAGTAGTTCCTGATCATGATCGAGGGTAAAAGTTTACCACGAAACGACACGGAGTTTCACTGAAAATTGTAAATAATGAAAAATATTGTAACATCTCAATAAATCAGGGTAAATTACATGATACAAGACTCGCCCACTAAGATGCACAAACAGTCAGTTGTTTTACATTTCATCACCAGCGGACTCGTCTTTTTTATTTTTACCCGAACTTTTTGAGAAGTTACAGAATATTTTGATAATTCAGTGTAATTCCGTGAAAATCCGTGGTGAAATATTACGATTGAGGAGTAACATATGTTTAGAAATTTCAAAATGATTTCCCATGTAGTTTTCGGCAGGGGGTGTTTTAACCAGCTTGAATCTATTCTTGCTGAAAAACGCAGAGATAGCGATTCATTCATGGTTTTTCTTGTGGATGATGTTTTTGAATCCAGCGGTTTAATAGAAAGAATTCCCCTTGGAAGCAGGGACCGGATTATATCGGTCAACGTGGATGATGAACCTAAAACAGTTTACGTTGATGAACTTACAGGCAGGGCAAGAAACTTTTCAAGTCGCTTGCCTGATGGAATTATCGGCATAGGTGGCGGAAGCACATTGGATCTTGCAAAGGCAGTATCTCTTATGCTGACGAATCCCGGTTCTTCTGCTGATTACCAGGGCTGGGATTTAATAAAAAATACGGCTGTTTATCATGTTGCAATTCCCACCCTTTCAGGCACTGGAGCCGAGGTTTCCCGCACAACTGTGCTTACAGGTCCCGAGAAAAAACTCGGTATAAATTCAGACTATACTGTATTTGATCAGATAGTGCTTGATCCGGAATTAACTGCCGGGGTGCCGACAGATCAGCATTTTTATACAGGCATGGACTGTTATATACATTGTGTGGAATCTTTAACCGGAACTTATCTTAACGCTTTCAGCAAGGCGTATGGTGAAAAGGCACTTGATCTTTGCAGGGAAGTTTTTCTGGTCGGCGGCGAGGATAGTGCAGACAAACTGATGATGGCCTCATATTTTGGAGGTATGAGCATAGCCTACTCACAGGTTGGAGTGTGTCATGCGTTTTCATACGGGCTTTCATTTGTTCTCGGTATTCACCATGGAATCGGCAATTGCATAGTTTTCGATTATCTGGAGGAATTTTATCCGGAAGGAGTTCGCGAATTCCGCCAAATGCTGGAAAAACAGAACATTAAGCTCCCTAAGAATATTACAGCCGGTATTGAAGACTCAAAACTGGAAAAGATGGTGGATGTAGCTCTGATACTTGAGCCCTTATGGGAGAATGCTCTGGGGTCTGAGTGGAAAAACGTAATGACCAGGGAAAGGATTAAAGAGTTGTATCAACAGATGTAACGCTTTTTGAAAATATGTCCGCTTCAGATATGATAAAATTTAAACCATGAAAAACTCGCGCATAAGATATCGTAAAGAAAGAACTTGCCGCAAATTAAAAGATATGGTTGCAGTTCAGCTCTCTCGCAGATGGTTTGTCTCCTATACATCAATAGTTACTGTTTGATAAAAACTAAGAATAGAAAGATAAAATATTAATGAAATTTTTAAAGCAAATAGTCAGCTTTGTTAAAGGAATAATCGGCTTTGTCCTTCCTTATCTTTTATCTGATGTCTATTTTGGAAGGAGCACCGCAGGTTTGCCGGACAATTCCATTGTTTTTTTTCCTTGCAGTGAAAATATCCTTTGTTGCGGTATTGCAGGGCTTGTTTCTTTTAAGAGAAAAGAAAAAAAAGCCGGCCATATAAATATAGCATCCCTGAATGATATGGCCGTAAAGATCAGCGAAAAAGGATATTTGGACTGCGCTCAAAATAATAAATCTTTAATTAATGATTATCTGATTGATTATTTGGGTGGCCAAAAGCTTATAGACTCATTTCTGCATTCTGTGCAGTCTTTAAAGGCAGACGATTATTTTGCTGAATGTTTTGCCGGAAAAGATATCCAAAACGAACTTTCAAAATTATCTATAAGCCTTAATGACATCATAGACAGGGAATCAAGATTGCTGTCTGATAATATGGGACGGCTTGACGCTGATATGGTTGATACAATGTCCCGCAGAATTGAAGGCCTGAAGGATATTTCATGGTGTATTACGTCGGAACTTTTAGATAATATTGTCAAAGTCGGGGAGCTTTTTAACCGGAATTTTCAGCCAATTACTTCTTTTGCCTTAAAAATTGTAAAAAATATCAATTCAATTTTAAACAGTATAGACCGTCTTGAAGTAAGAGGCCGTGATTCAGCCGGCATATCTCTTATGTTTATCCTTGAAAAAGCAGACTTTGAAAGATTTAAAGAAAAGCTGGGCAAAGCAGATAATATTGATCTTCTTGATCAGTTTAGGGTGCGGTCAAACCATGATGTGCTTGTTAATATGGGCATAGATGTTCATGAAACAAAAGATGAAAGCGGAGAAGAATGTGTTTGCATTGCCATTACCTCTAAGATTGTCGCTGAAATAGGAAGCCTTGGAGACAATATTGGTTTTTTGAGAAATCAGATAAAAAATGATCTGATTTTTCAAACACTTATCTCGTTTCCGCACAAATATCATACTGTTGGAGCCCATACTCGCTGGGCTTCAGTCGGGGCTATTACTGAACCGAACTGTCATCCGGTTGATAATAAAGGGACCGGAAACATATCAGATAAAAGCGGAATAATTCATGTCTGTCTTAACGGAGATATCGACAATTACATTAAGCTTAAGGAAGAATATGAAAGCAAAGGCAATGTTATACATAAGGACATTACGACAGATACAAAAATAATTCCGTTGCAAATTGAAAAATATATATTACAGGGAAATGGTCTGGAAGAAGCATTTCGTCTGGCGGTCAATGATTTTGAAGGCTCACATGCCATATTCATGCATTCAGACCTTGCTCCAGGCAAACTTTTTCTTGCTCAGAAAGGCAGCGGTCAGGCTATCTTTATAGGACTATCTGAAGGTCATTATCTGCCGACCTCTGAAGTTTACGGTTTTGTCGAGCAGACTTCGTTCTATCTCAAGATGGACGGAGAAAAGGTTGTTAAAGGAAAGAATGGCAAAACTCAGGGACAGATTTTTATGCTCAGCCAGGAATCCGGCGGAGCCCTCCAGAACATTAAAGCGATGTTTTATGACGGAACCCAGCTTGAAATTGGGGAAAAGGATATAAAACATACGCAGATAACATCAAGAGATATAGACCGTCAGGAATTCCCGCATTATTTCCTGAAAGAAATTTCCGAAGCCCCTGTTTCAGTGGAAAAAACTCTTCAGAATCGCTGGAAGATCGAGGAAGACGGGAAACAGAGGTACGTATTAACACTTGATGAAAAAGTTTTTCCGATATCCATTCAACAGGCGTTTATAAACAATAAAATACGAAGGATTTATTTTGTCGGTCAGGGTACGGCGGGAATCGCTGCGCAAGTATGTTCAGATATTTTAAATTACTACATTGATGAGCCGTCTTTTACCGTTTGTTCACTTAAAGCATCAGAACTCAGCGGATTTAAACTTAATGAATATGATGACCATAACAGCATGGCAGATGCGCTTGTTATTGCTATTAGTCAGTCCGGCACAACAACGGATACAAATCGTACCGTCGATATGGTTAAAGAACGAGGGGCTTATACCATTGCCATAGTCAACCGAAGGGATTCAGACATTACGTTTAAGGTTAACGGTGTTATGTACACAAGTAGCGGGCGTGATATTGAGATGTCGGTGGCTTCAACAAAGGCATTCTATTCTCAGATTATAGCAGGCGCTGTCTTGAGCCTTAAAATCGCAAGTTTGAAAGATTTACGAAATGATGAGTTTATAACAGAAGAAATAAGACAGATGCAGGAAATTCCGTCCCATATGAGAAAAATTCTATCTATGAGAAAAGAGATAGAAAAATCCGCACAAAAACTTGCTGCAACAAAAAATTACTGGGCAGCAGTAGGCAGCGGTCCCAATAAAGCTTCTGCAGATGAAATACGTATCAAACTGAGCGAACTCTGCTACAAAACAATTTCCTCTGATTACATAGAGGATAAAAAACATATAGATTTATCATCCGAACCTCTTATAATTGTTTGTGCTGCCGGCACAAAACGAAATGTTATAGGTGACATCATTAAGGATACAGCTATTTTTCAGGCACACAAGGCTACGCCTGTTGTTATAGCAGACGAGGGAGAGAGCGGATTTGATACCTATGCAGAAGATGTGTTCCATGTTCCGGTTGTAAGCCAGCATTTTGCACCCATCCTGAACACTTTGGTCGGGCATATATGGGGATACTATGCAGCCCTTGCCATTAATGAGGGGTCAAAATTTTTATATGCATTTCGTGAAGAACTGCAAGACACTATTGACAATTACGCTGATAGAGGTTTCGATGTTTACGAAATCGTACTTGAAAAATCGTTCAAAGAAAAAATTGCCGGTTTTTACAAAAAATTTAGGGCAAAAAGAGGCGAAAAAAAATTTCCGACTTCCATTGCCAAGGCTTCAGATCTTACTCTTCTTCTTAAATACCTGGCTGGAAGGCTGCCTGTGTCGGATTTTGAGATCGACTTTGACAAAAAGGGTACCGCACTTAACATGCTTAATTCTCTGTTTGAATATATTGGAGAATCTATTAATTATATGTCCCGTCCTGTGGATGCAATAAAACACCAGGCCAAGACAGTTACTGTCGGTACAAGTCGTATAAGTGAAAAACTTGAGGGCCTGCTTTTTGATGAGCTGTCAAAGCGCAATTTTAGTGTTTCACAACTGATAAACAGAAATATTATTGTTCTTAAAAAACTACAGGGAGTTATTTCACATATCGAGGGCTTGACGCTATACAGAATCGGCAAACTCAACCTTCTTGGTGAACCGACAGATAAGTCAACAATAGAGGTTTTAGAGAAAGAGGGTTCTTTAAAGCCCATTCCATCAAGGGTTGAAAAGGATACTAAGCTTAAAGGAACTAAAAGAATAATTCTTCGGCAGGGGAATGTATATATCGGCAAAGGTCGTAAAGATGGCCGAAGTATTCTTGTTATTCCAATAATTTCGGATTCTCCTGAAATGCCGAATATGATAGAATATCTTCTTTTATTGAATATTGCATTTAAAGAAGAAGTCCCCCTTGCAGCCAGGATAAAAGCGCTTGGCGGCAAGTATGAGCATATAAAGAATATTGTTCAAGAAAACAGCATTGCCTGGGACGATAATTACCTTGAATCTGTTGAGATAGAGGAACTTTTCGGCAGGTCTGCTGAGAAGATAGGGGAATTTATAGTATCCCTTCAAAGATAGTTGCCGGCCTGTTCTGATGAAAATCATGCTTTCTAATGCACTATTTTAATTGCAGATTTCGGAATGCGGAATGCGGATTTGTTGTATCGCTTTGCTCTATCATTTTTACCACCCCAGCACCAGCCTAAGGAGACAACTAACATGTCGTCAGAAAATTTTCCACGAAAGGCCGAAAAATTTGAGATTCAAGCTTACAAGAAGCCAAAGGATTTGATAAACATTAAAAAAACTCATGTTTCTTACTCTGGATCACTTCAAAAGCATCAGTATGATCCCGGCAAGATTATTCTGGTGCCTGACCCATACAGTTCCGATGCTTTTTACTATAAATTTAAAATTGAGGATATTTCCTATGTAGAAGAACTTCCCAGCCTTGTAAGCATGGAAGGTGAAACCGTTACAATGGCCAGGCTTTGGATAAAAAAAATGAGCATAGGAATAAAGAGCTTTCCTTTTATTGTCGAAGATACCACGAGACTATAAATTATTTATGCAACTTCTCAAAAAGTTCTGGTGAATTACGCGATAAATGACGAGCCCACTGATAATAAAATATAAAATATCTGGAACTCACATCTAAGTGAGCCTAAAGAAAAAACAGTAGCCAACCCTTTTAATGCGTATTGATTAAACAGCAGATCATATGTTTTAAGTATGAATTATCTCTTATACGCTGTTTTTTCTTAAAGCTCACTAAAATGTTCAAACAGCCAGCTTTTTTATATTTTATTATCAGCAGGCTCGTCTATGTATTTATTGAGAAGTTGCTTGTTATGAGAAATGTAGGTTGGGTATTAAATAATGAACCCTGTAATTGCAATAGTTGGTTGCGGAAGAGTCGGCACTGCCCTTGCGAAGTTTTTATCAGAAGCTGGCTACGGAATTTCCGGCCTTGCAAGTAAAAGTTTTTCATCCGCAAAAAGACTTGCAGACTTAACAGGAACCGGGCGTTTCACTAAAATACCCTGGGAAATAACAAAAGAAGCGGATATTGTTTTTTTAACAACTCCGGACAGCGAAATATCCGATACATGCAGCAACATTGCATTTAATGACGGCTTCAAAAGAGATTCCGTGGTCTTGCATTGCAGCGGAGCACTTCCATCAACGATTTTATCATCGGCAAAAAGCTGTGGCGCTTTTATCGGGTCAATGCATCCCATGCAGAGCTTTGCCTTAAATAAAGGGAATGGAAGCCCTTTTCACGGAATCGTATTTGCTGTGGAAGGTAATGCTCAAGCTTTACATATAGCAGCAAAAATTGCGGTTGATCTTGGCGCAGATTGTATTCCAATAAACACGGAAGATAAAACCCTTTATCACGCTGCTGCAGTGGTTGCATCAAACTACCTTGTAACCCTTCTCTCTCTTGCTTTCAGGCTTATTGAGCATGCCGGCATATCCGGCAGTGATACCTGGAAGGTCTTAAAACCTTTAATTGAAGGTACGCTTTCAAATATAGAAAAGGCTGGAATTACAGAAGCACTAACAGGTCCTATTGCAAGAGGAGATGTTGAAACCGTGAAGAAACATATAGAGGCAATAGGGGAAAAATTGCCTGAATTGCTTGATCTTTATAATACTCTTGGTTTTCATACAATAGGCATTGCAGAAACAAAGGGCACTCTTTCAAAAAAATCTGCTGATATTCTAAAGAAAATAACAAACAGAAAAAACAGTGCCTAAAGTTAAGGAATTCTGCCATTTTATATAGATTCCTTAAGTCGTCAATGCGCAAAGGAGTAGCTCCTGCAACTCTGTGATTATCAATTAGCACGCCGAAGGCGTACCACAATTTTAGGCATTTTAGGCACTTTAGCTCACTTTAGGCACTTAACTTAAGGAGGTTGTTGTGAAATTTATTTCATTTGGTGATATTCATGATCATGCAGAAAATGCACAAAAAATTGATGGAATCTCAGATGCGGATTTCGTTGTGATTACCGGAGATTTAACAAACTACGGCGGGATTAAAAAGGCCAGAAATATTATAGACTTTATATCGCGTTATAATCCCGCTATCTATGCCCAGTTCGGCAACATGGACCTTGAAGAAGTGAATAATTACTTTGATGAAATCGGAATCAATCTTCACAGTAAAGGCATTATTATCGAAGATGTGGGAATTTTCGGCGCGGGAGGTTCCAATTCTACGCCATTCAACACCCCAAGTGAATACAGCGAAGAACAAATAGAAGAATTTATTTATAAAGGATATGAGAGTATAAAGAACCTTCCAATAAAGATTCTGGTCTCTCATACTCCTCCGCATAACACTGCCCTGGATATTGTGGGCGACGGAATTCATGTTGGGAGTATGGCTGTTAGAAAATTTATAGAAAAATATCAGCCTCAGCTTTGTCTTACAGGGCATATTCATGAAGCAGTCGGAAAGGATAAAATAGGCAGGACCATTATTGTAAACTCAGGGATGTTAAGTGATGGCGGTTACACGGAGATCGTTAAAAAGGGGGAGAGCCTTGAGGTAGTATTGAAGAAGGTTTAACTTCCAAAGCAAAAACAATTATACATAAATTTACAAATTTAAGAAAGGAGAAGGTCTAATGAACATCGCTATTTTAAGTTGTAAAAACATCAAGGATGAAACATGTATCGGATGTCACCGTTGTTTAATGGCTTTTGATAAGAGGGAAGGAGAATTTGAGAGATACAAGGGTACTGATGCCAAGTTAAGAGGTCTGGTACACTGCGGGGGATGTCCCGGAACTTCACCGGTTCTTCGGCTGGTTATGCTGAAAACATGGATGGCTCCCCTTGGAGAGACTATTGATGCAATTCATATAGGAACCTGTCTTCTGGACAACTGCCCTTACATAGATACTATCATGAAAAAAGTGAAGGCAAAAGCGGGTGTGGATGTTATTGAAGGAAGCCATCCATATAAACCGGTCAAGGTGTTTGGTAGCTAAGTCACCACCTTTAGAAACATTGGTCAAAATTGCAAGAAAGTTAAAAAACGCAAGACTCATTGAAAAAATTGACGATCTGGAAAAGCTCCCTTGCCGCGGCGTAGTGTTCACGCGAAGCTGGATGTTCTCGCAATTCCTCAAAAAGTATGTTTTTTAGATGATTTAACGATTCTCTAAACTGTAACGGATAGACCAGCGCATGGCCGTTTCTGTATTCTTTGTCATGTCTGGTAAGATCAGGGCCTGTAAACAAAAAACTTGCGATTTGTTTGCCGTTTTTTCCAGGCCATCAACTCCGATTTCGCCAAAGTTCAAAAGTTGATGGCCTTTTTTCTTCCGAAAATTCCTTTTTAAAAAACCTGTCAAGAAAAATATTTGCTAAAGTCAGTAATAATGATATATTTTATTTGTTACCTTAATGGTGATATATAAGGTAAGCTGTCAAGATGTTTATTCTCCTATCAAAATAAGTCCGGATTAGAATCTTATGGTATAATGAATAAAAATCTAAAAGGAGGTCCCATCATGGCACCTATGACACTGGAAGAAAAAATCAAACAATTGAGACAAGAGAAGGGTTACTCCCAAATTGTTCTTGAAAAAAAATGTGGCGTAAATTCCAAGCTTTTAAGTAAATATGAAAACGGAAGAATTATTCCGAGAGCAGATACTCTGAGGAAACTCGCTGAAGGACTTGATATAAGCGCTGACTATTTAATCTTCAATAATGCGCCCAAAGATGGCCGGTGTCAGATCAATGACCTGGAGCTGTTTGAAAAATTTAAGGAAGTGGAATGTATGGACACAGAGGATAGAAAAATGATTGTAAATCTTATCAATGAGGTAATTATAAAAACCAAAGTTCAGCAAGTCATTAAGCCGGCCAGTAAACAGCCGTGGGAAGAGCGGATGAGGCAGACGCTTTCCAAGCTGAGAAAGCGAGCTCAAGGCTATTCAGAGGAAAAGATAATGCAAATAGTAGATGATGCGGTTAAGGCGGTAAGACTTGAAGAACAAAAAGCAAGTTAGAGAGGTAATCGATACAAATCTTTTTGTCAGCGGTCTTTTTTCAGAACAGGGCTATACCTATGAACTTCAGCAATTATGGGTCAAAGGTGCTTTTGAACTGGCAGTTTCTGAAAAAATCCTGAAAGAAATAAAAGCAACTCTTCTCAAACCCTACATACAAGAAAAACTTTTCAATTATCAAGGAGAGGAAGAAGAGATAATAGAGCTGATCAGAGAAAAAGCATTTGTAATAACAAAAGACCTGTACGAAACCGACAGGATAAAATCAGACCGCACTGACAACAAATTTCTTGCCTGTGCACTTGAAGCGGATGTGGATTTTATTGTTTCCGGAGATAACCATCTGCTTAAACTGAAACACTGTCACGGCATTCAGATTGTTAATGCCAGGATTTTTGTAGGCAAGCTATTAAACAAATAAGGAAGCCGCTTGTCTGTCTTAAAGCCTTGCCTGTCATGCTCCCTGCAGCTTCTTACATAATCTGACCTTAATTATAAGACCCTTTTCTATCTTATTTTTCAAAGGAATAAGAATCAGTGATAATTCAGATTATGTAATCAGGAGCAGGTATCACGCCAGATAGAGCTAATGAAAACAAGGTAAGCGGCTGGCTTATCTTATGCCCTCCCACCAACCCAAAAATGATGGAGTCAATTTTATAGCAATTAAAAAAAAGCAGTAACGCTATGCTCGCTACTGCCTTATATTTATGATAGTTATTTACTTATTTACGGATGTCCCCAATTTTTCCCCTGACTTGCACTTTGCATGACAGGCGTTGGTATGACTACATATAACAAACTATTCTTTAAAAAAATTGCCTGCCAACCATAACAATGAACAAACTATTAATAAATAGCCACCCGTTTTAAGGGTTTTATTAACTTGATTAGCGAACTTTTCATCATTATTTTCAACTAATTTTTGATAATTCTTTTTACTTTTGGAAAGAACTAAAAAAAAGATTGCAAACATAATGAATGAAACTGGCAAAATAAAGTCTGACATTTAACTCCTCAACTCTTTTTCGGTAATTAACAAACAATTCATTTAATAATAGTAGATCCTGAATTATAAATTGACTGACTACTTTGTATAACACTATTAATGTTTCCTATATTAGATTTATTCGGGGAGATACGATAGAAAAAGAAAGCCGTTCAAAGGGTCTTATCCCTTTGGGCTTTCCTAAAAGCCATCAACTGAGACCGCCACAGTCAAGGGTTGATGGCTTTTCTTCTTCGCAAATCCCGTCCGGAACCCGTCAAGCAAAATATTTTGCTAAAATCCCAAAAAAATTGTTGTTTCTTTCATGAACTGTTTGGTATCTTAAAGAGTACTTGTTGCTAATAGTTTTTTTACCAAAAGTATTTGAAAATACCATATTTTCAAAATTTCGTGTTATAATCCTTAAAAATAAAAAAAGGATTGGAGGGATGTTTTATGTCATTTGCAGAAAAACTTTCAAAACTCAGAAAAGAAAAAGGGTTTACACAACAAGGACTATCCCAAAAAATCGGTGTAGGGATTTCTCAAATGAAGCGATATGAAGGAGGAAAATCTTCACCTACTTTGGCAATTATAAAAAATATTGCAAAAACACTTGGCGTTTCATCAGATGAACTGATTTTTGATAAGAGTGAAAGTGTAGCCTCATCTAAAATATTTGACCGGAAGCTGTTGGAACAGTTTGAACTAATTTCAATGATGAGCCCACATGAGCAATATGCAATAAAAACTGTCCTTGACGGTATGATTGTAAAAAGCAGAATAGATGAAGTTATGCCCTCTCAAAAAGACACAACCTGGTCAAGAGAAATGGAAAAGGTAGTTTTGGAGCTTAGGAAAGGGGCTGAAGAATATTCTGATGAGGAGATAGATGAGATAGTGGATGAAGCCGTCAAAGCCGTTAGAGCAGAAGAAAGTTACGGAGAAAATAAAATTGAGGCGTAGGCTAAGGGCGGTAATCGATACCAATCTTTTTATAAGCGGCCTTTTTGGAAAAGATACTGTATCTGCCAGACTTCAGAAACATTGGATCAATCTTGATTTTGTACTGGTTACCTCCATCGACATCATAAAAGAAATCAACAGGGTTTTTCATTATCCGAGAATACAGCAACGATTTAACTTAGGAACGTGGACGAAATAACTTCCCCAACTATGCATCACAGCTTCAGGCCACCTTTGCCCGATCTCAAATCACAAAAATATCAAAATAGCCTGCTATTCCATCAACTTTTGTGATCTGAGATCGAACAAATCTGACCCAAATCTATGCGCCTACTTGTGGAAATTAATTCGTCCACGTTCCTTACAAGAAGAAACCCTGAAAAGGTTTTTCCGGCTAATATTCAGAAAAGCGATAATTACTAAAGACAGATACAAAACGGACAGAATAACCGACGATCCTACTGATAACAAATTTCTTGCCTGTGCTCTGGAAGGAAAAGCGGATTATATTGTCTCAAGAGATCCTCACCTGAGAAACCTCAAGCATTATTATGGCATTCAGATTATTGATGCGAGCACTTTTGTAAGCAAGATCGCAGACAAATAAAATAAGGAAGCCGCTTGTTTATTCTAATGCCCTCCCGCCAACCCAAAAAGGATGGAATCAATTTTATAGCAATTAAAAAAGAAAAGGCAGTAACGCTAAACCCGCTACTGCCTTATGTTTATGATAGTTATTTACTTATAGTGCAGTTCATTTGACTTCGTACCAGAAATGATATCGGTTAATTTTACAACAAAAAGATGAATTCGTTGATAAGTCGCCTTGTGGCGCACACAACAAATAGTGTCACGAAAGTCTTATTTAGACAATATACGGTATGAAGTCAAATGAACTGCACTATAGTTACGGATGTCCCGGTTGGGTTCCCAAAAATGGGATCAATTAAAAGAGGCTGCATGAACTATTTTTCATCAGCCCAGCGTAGACCCCTGTAAATGCGCTGGACACATTCGTCATCCGACATCATCAACGTGATGCCCTGATTAAGAACCGTGATTTCGACCTTGGGTGTTTACCACATCGAAAGCGACAACACCATTCAGGGAATTCGGTTCGGCCTCGTGATTTGTAGGCTGTGTTTGGCGGCTGCGTATTTGACACGCATGGCAAGATTGCCCAGATTATTCGTGCCACCGACATACGGGAAGCTTGTGAATGAAGGAGAGGCGATTTCGCGAGCCGTGCCGAGAAAAGCAAGGGTTCTATATAGAAGGCTACCGTAGCCTCCGCGGAAAGGGCTTATAATGTCACTTCTCTGTAAGGCTGTTTCCAACTCAAGGCCATAGTTGTAGGCCGTGATGCCTGCGCCAGCTCCGTCCAGTTGTTCTTTCAACCACGTCGCGTCTTCATCGGATCTGCGTGATTCTGCGTCGTATGACCAATTCTTCGACGTGCCAACTCTGCATAATGACAACAAACCAACATGAAACGGCCCCTTTGTGAAAATGCCAAGTTCGTCGATGGCCTCACGGATGCCTGTTAGACGATCTGCGCGGGTCGCACCTTCCTCGGGCGATACGGGAAATATCATTGCTGTTCGCTCCGAGCGGTCATCCGAATTTGGTTTCTTCGCATGGAAGGAAACCAGGCATCCGCGATTCACATGAGGCAAATCGAACGTTTCCATGTAAGCATTCCGCAGTTTCACGCCTCCGCAGTGAACCTTTACAATTCCCTGAATCTCTCCTTTTTTCAGCATCTGCACCAACTTGAGTTCAGGGCTTTCGGAAACCACATCCTCGTGACCTGCGTTATTGGCGCCCACGATGATAAGTTCCGCCACGGAATGTGCTTGCACCAAGTCTTCTTCCGTCACCTTGGAGGAATCGTTCAGCCCCACACCGATAGTCGGTTTATGGTCGGAAGTCGCGGCATTGAGTATTCGGCACCATTCGTCATACAAGGGAAGCGACATCGGCATTCACCCTTTTTCTGTTTCTTTTTCCGAATTCATGCGCGCTTTTACGAAGCAGTAGCCGGAAGCTGAGTTCAGTGGGAACTTTTCCTTACGGCGGCGGATTAGTTCTCGTAAGGACGATTTCTTTATGTTGCCGATGCGCCCGAAGTCACTGTGCGCGTCGGGGCAGACGAGTACTTCGCCATTGTTGTCCACCGTAATGCCGAAAAGATAGATACCGCATTGGCCAAGTTCTGTTGATGAGGTGAAGTTGCGCGCCGCATACTGCTGGCCGATTGCGCGAAGGCGATCAGCCTGATCTTGGACCAACATATCCCAAGTGATCGCCGCTTCTCCGACTTTCACCGGTGATCGGCATGTATAGTAGATTCCATGATTCTGGCACCATTGATGAATCGTTGGAATAGACTCTGCCGTTTGTGCGGTTACGACCGAGTTGATGCCCAAGCGCGTGATGATGCGGTCCCCATTGATTTTGGGTTCATGGAAATGTTCCAACAGAACATCCAGATTTCGCCGTAATCGCTCAAACACGCCCTGCTTCCCCACCATTTGCTCATAAATATCTGGATCGAAAGAATCGACTTTCAGGAAAAGGGAAACAGGGGAGTCTTTCAATTGCTTGATCCGGTCCAAATCCAGAAAATAGCCATTTGTATAGACCACCACCCACAAGCCCAGTCGTTTCGTTTCCTCTATTACGTCCCAGAAGTTTCGATCGGCCATCGGTTCGCCGCGTCCTGGCATGGAAACCACACGTGCGCCACACTCCTTCGCTTCCCGTATCACGCGCAGTTTATCCTTAAGAAGCATGTCATCCCTGACCGCCTTCAGATTCTTCAGCCCAACAAAGCAATAGGGACATTGGTAGTTACACGCTGAGGTCATGTTCATCGCAAGATAAACAATACCGTCATGCTTGACTTCTTCCAGTTCGGCTTGGTGCCAATGGTATCCAGTGAGCACCGTTTCTTGGTTTTTGTGCATAACTACTTACCCCTTACCAACACTTCATGGGGATACCATTCCTTGCTTTCATCAAGTTTATCCTTCCACTTGTGGATGAAAGCCATGTCTATCTCTATGCCTGGTTTTTTCAAATCATTCTTGAGTTGCTCGATCAGTTCATAGAAATAGAGCCTGGATTTCATGTCCATGAAACTCTTCTGAAAAAAGCCAACTGCATGACGCTCAGATATCTTTATGCCTGTAATCTGAGATGCTATCTGCTCTGGAGATAACCCATTCTTCTCCATCATCATCGCTACTTCCTCGGGATCGGAAAAGCAAACAATAGCTGTCCCGTTTCTCTCGGAATGAGGATCCACGATCAAAGACCAGAACGGGAGATCGAATACTCTAGTATTCGCGTCAACTTTGACTCCTGGAATAGACCTTAGTTTCTCTATAAACGCATCGACTACTTCGACATACTCGCTGGCTTGCCTATCGTCCTTTAGAAGCTCTAGTGCCCGTCGTCGCAATTGACTGTTACACAAGCATACCAACTTAATACTAATATTGGCACTGTTCCCATGTTTCTGAGCCGCAGAGGTCAGATTTTTTATGAGCTTTCCTGAAAACTTCTGCCACCATTGAGACCTTTCAAAATCGTCTTTCGAAAAACCGGAATCTTGTACGGCATACAGGACAGGCAGAGGCAAGGCCAAGTTGAATATGCTTTCTACGCTTTTTGCCTTTTCCAGAACTGCCTCGCTAAATTCATCAAGTTTCTCAATGAAATCTACATAATGTATTTGGCGCTCAAGGGTCTTCAGTTTGCTTCGAAGGCCCAGCATTTCCCTGTCATTCTTCTTATTCCGAAGCCTTTGCCAGATGATTACGAGGATTGCAAGAATCAGCCCACACAATGTAAGAATCAGCCCACACAAGGAATAATAGTCTATCGATGTTGATGAACCAGAGGGCACATCCGTCTTTTGATGCGCCTTGAAGTTGGAAGTCCTTGCCGCAAGAACAAATGAGTTGTCGTAGAACTGTTGTGGCCGGATCAGGAAGTCATTTGGCAGTACGTTGGACGTTTTCATGGAACCCAAAACATTCGCTACACCTAATGGTTCAATCTTTCCGGTTGGACTGTAGAATTCGCGGAGCAAATCCAGCATCTTGATGTATTGTTCTTTATCGGAGCCTGTGACCTCCGAAGAAAGCACAAAGGCGACTTCCTCGAAAGTGTGTTCCTGGATAAACCGCAACGCTTTAATCAATGCACAAGTAACTTTCTGTACGAACTCTCGATCGTTGTCGATCACTTCTTGTCGGGTAAGAATTCCGGCCTGATTGTAGGGGCCACCGAATGCCATCTGAGCGTCATCCATTGTAATTAGGCGTTGTAGGACGAATGCATTTCCGTTCTTGACCATCGCGGAGGCAAATGGCTCAAGGGCGATGCCGCCGTCGATATCTCCGTTCTTCAGGGCTGGCGGGAACGTGGATGAACCGGCCTTGACGACAGTCACGTCGTCCGGGCTGATGCCGTTCTTGGAAAGCAGGAAAGCAAGCACCATGTTCGTAGCCGAGCCTTTAGAAGTCACGCCAAGGCGCATGCCTTTCAGGTCAGCGATACTCTTGACTTTGTGCTTGTGCCTGGAATCGACCA
>Ga0255432_1010_pt1 | contig 49876 bp, 56 predicted proteins | sample ANMaggSeSYBR02I6_FD_182656 | JGI IMG/M metagenome (GOLD analysis project Ga0255432, IMG submission 182656) | Sediment cell enrichment communities from methane seep in Santa Monica Basin, California, United Staets - ANME aggregate JGI... | ecosystem: Environmental > Aquatic > Marine > Cold seeps >...
TGCCGTTTCCGACATAATGGACATCTTGATTTACACTGATCCGCTCGGGCTGTAAATAGTCATATAAACAACCCCAGCATTCACGATGGTCTGCCTGTGAGTTACACATGAAAATTTCAACTATTGCGTACTGGTATTCAGGATATGTAGAAACCAGAATGTGTGATTCAGCCAGAAATATTACCGCAGTTACTCCTCTGCCCGGATACGACACGGAACCCTTTCCGAGAACCGTTGCACCCACCTGCTTTGCAGCTCGCTCAGCCATCTGAACTATGCTATTCTTATTATTGAGGTCGCCCTTGCATCCGTAGCAATCAATGTTTAATTGTGAAATGGCTTCATGTGAATTCATACTGGCTACATGCACCTAATTTATGAAATATTTCAAATTTTCCTATTTTCACCTTGTTATATTATATACTTTCAGATAATTAATTTCACAAGGATAGAAAGAGGAAGGCGTATTGGTTATACATCGACGATTGATAACGCAGTGAAATTAATTATCTGAAAGTATATAGTCGATTTCCTATAGTTTTACAAGAGGAGTAAATTAATAAATTCTTATAGTTTGATTAATGTTTTATTTTTTGCAAATATTAAAATCAATATCCTTTCGACTGCGACGGGAGAACCTGCACAAGGTGGCCTTTGTGCTATTGGCTTTGATTTTCGTGGCCACCATGGCTTTCTCATATTTCGAAGAAGAGCTGGGGTTTTTTGATGCTTTTTGGTGGTCAATTGTAACTGTGACCACCGTAGGATACGGCGATATTTCTCCGGCTACCCTGGGCGGCCGGTTTGTGGGCATAGCGCTTATGATGCTGGGGATTGGTTTCCTGGGTGTACTGACTGCTACCATAGCCAGTGTGCTTATCGAAAACAAGCTCATGGAGAACAAGGGCATGAAAAGAGTAAGAGTGAAAGGCCATTTTGTTATCTGCGGATGGAATTTCCGGGGCCGTGATATCATAACAGAACTACGTGCTGACGACAAAACCAGGGATGTGCCGATAGTTGTTATTGCAGAGTTGACCGAAAAACCCCTGGATGATTCGAATTTACACTTTCTTCGCGGCGAAGTTCAGCCCAGGGTTCTTGAAATGGCTAACCTGAAAGATGCTCAGACGGTGATCCAGCTCTCGGATGATCAACTGGATGCTCGCGTCCGTGACGCCAGGACTATTCTGGATACCTTGACCATTAAGACTCTTTATCCGGATGTTTATGTTTGTGTAGAATTGATAGAGTCCATGAATATTGAACACTGCCGGCGGGCAAAAGCGGACGAGATCATCGTGGTGGGCGAATTGAGCGCTAATCTTCTGGTGCAGGCAGCCCTGGACCACGGGATTACCCACATGATTACCGAACTGGTCAGCAACCGCTACGGAAGCGAACTGTACAAGGTTGAGCCGCCTTCTTCCCTGGCAGGGCTGACCTTCTTTGAAGTTATGTGCAAACTGAAAAAAAATAATGGTATACTCTGCGTGGCTGTGGAAAATAAGGGAACGCACAAATTGATTGCCAATCCGGATGCGGATTACCGGCTCAGTGCGGAAGATGAACTGGTAGTCATTGCCACAAATCGTCCCGAGTTGGATTAGAAATTTTTATAATATGCAGTTAATCAAAAAACGTATGAAAGGGAGGTTAACATGCCCGAAAAATTTGATTTGGTTAAACAGTATCTATGCGAGATGGAGATACCCATTGTCAGTGAGGATCAGGCAGCAGAACTGGTGGTGGTGGATGATGAGGACAATGGCATTAAGAATCTGGTGATAGACTGCGAAGAACCGATTCTGGTTTTGGAGCAGATTATCATGAAGGTGCCCCATGACCAGGGCAACCTGTTTAAACGGTTGCTGCAGATGAATCGTGATCTGGTCCACGGCGCCTTTGTCCTGGATGAAAATGCGGAATTAGTCCTTTTTAGGGACACCCTCCAACTGGAAAACCTGGATCGAAACGAGCTTGAAGCTTCCATCCATGCCCTGGGTCTGGCCCTGGCCGAATACAGCTCGGAACTGCTTGATTATGCAAAAAAATGATCAAGCGCTACTTTTGACTAATTGTGGGCAAAACAAACTAAAGGAGGTTTTTTTATTATGTCTATTTTTAAACGTATTTTCAGGGTGACCCAGGCCGAAACTCACGCTTTAATTGACAAGCTCGAAGATCCTATAAAAATGACTGAACAGGGCATCCGCGATCTCAAGAAGGATCTGCAACAGGCCATGAGCAGTCTGGCTGAGGTCAAGAGCATGGCGATTCGGACGAGAAGGGACGCAGACAACAAAAAGAAACTGGTTGCTGATTACGAGCGCAAGGCCATGATGCTTTTGCAGAAAATGCAAGGCGGCGAACTTGATTCCACAGATGCCGAACGGCTGGCCACCCAGGCCCTGAGCCAGAAGGAACAGCTTGCAACGGAGGCAGTGCAGCTATCCCAGGATGCCGAAAGGCACGAGCAGATGGCCAACCAATTGCAGGCCAATGTGAATAAAATCAAGTCAACGGTCACCACTTATGAAAACGACCTGGTCACGTTAAAGGCCAGGGCCAGGACCGCAGCGGCCACAAAAAAGATCAATCAGCAGATTGCCAGGGTTGATTCCTCAGGCACAATCGCCATGCTGGAAAAGATGCGGTCAAGGGTTGAGGAAGACGAATCCCTTGCAACGGCCTATGGCGACATGGCTACTGCAGACAAGAGCGTGGATGATGAAATTAACAAAGCCCTGTCCGGCGGTTCGCCTCCGAGCACGTCACAATCTTTACTGGAATTAAAACAGAAGATGGGAATGGCTTAACCGGTTATGAAAATAAGAGACTTTTTTAAGAAAAACAAAAAAGATGAATTAGACCCCTTAAAAGACCTTTCCCTGGCCAGGCTTAAAAAGGGCTACCTGGTTGATTACGATCTGAAAACGTGGGAAGTATCAGCTTATAATTATTACGACTGGAGCGAGGGTGATATTTCTCACGAGTGGCAACTCAGAAGCGGTGACAAAGTTGTTTACCTTGAAATGGAGTCTGATGACGGGGAAGAATGGAGCCTGAGCCAAAAGATCGCCTTTGGTCGTCTTGATTCGCAAATCAAGAAAAGTATCATTGAGACCGGGGATCCACCGGAGAAAATTGTCTTTGAAGGGGTCACTTATTATATGGAAGAAACGGCCGGCGGTAGCTTTTATAAGGGTGGCCAGGGCCACGGCAGGGAAGTGCTCCAGTGGAGCTACCAGGACGATGAAGGACGGTCATATCTTGGTATTGAACAGTGGGGAGAAGAGGAATTTGAAGCCTCAACAGGTGAACCCGTAGAAGAATATCAATTCACCAACATCCTGCCAGGTAATAGCTGTTGAGCTGATAAGTTAGGCAAATAATTTATGGACTGGAAAGAACAGGCGTACAAAGAAATCGAAATATTACGGTTGATAATTTTTCGACAACTTGAGCATTCTTTAAAGGTTAACTGATAAGCTCAATAGCTTAACAGCTCAACAGCTCGCCCGAAGGGCACTAATACATGTCCCAGGTGTTAGCCTGGTAGTAACGCTGGAGAATTGGATTTAATTGGGTATTGACCTTAAGCTTATCCATCTGGTTCTGCTCAATTATTCCTTTGCCGAAATGGACCATTGAAACCATAGCGTCGTTGTTGAGAAAACGGGTGTCAAGGCCGTTAAAATCTGCGGCCAGGACCCTCTGTTTCAGGATTTGTTCGTCCATTGCCGCGTCCCTCACTCCCAAAACCCAGCCCCACTCACCCATGGTTGGAATCTGATTATGATAGGCCAGGCAGGTAAACCCTGCTTCCTTGATTGTCTTTATGATACACAAGAATGCCTGCCTGGAAAAATATGGACTGGTTGCCTGGGTAACCATGACCCCGCCGGGTCTAAGATGTCTGGCCACCAATCGATAAAAATTTACACAATAGAGATGCATCAGTTCAATCGTGTCCGGATCCGGCAGGTCAATGATAACAGCTCCGTAATAGTGATCATCTTCTTTAAGGAAGGCGCCGGCGTCTTGGTTGACAACCTTTAGACGCGGGTCATTCATTGAGGCATTGTTGATATTGACCAGCACCGAATGTTTGGCAGCCAGATCGGTCATGGCCGGGTCTAAGTCCACCATGGTAACCGATTTTACGTCTGAGTATTTCAAGACTTCCCGCAGAGCCAGTCCGTCACCACCCCCCAGGATAAGGATCTTATCCCGATTGGCTGAAAGCTTCATGGCCGGGTGTACCAAAGGCTCGTGGTATTTTTCTTCGTCAAAGCTGGAAAATTGTTCCTGGCCGTTAATAAATAGCCAAAAATATTCCTTCCATTGGGTTATCACGATTTTTTGGTACGGAGTCTGCTGCGCGTAAATAATCTTATCTTTGTATTGACGCTGTTCGCTGTACATGATGATCGGTTTTGCCAGGACAGCCAGGAAAATCAGGAACAAACAACAGGCGGCAAACGCGGAAACTACTAGGTTTTTTTTTTGAATAAGATGGAAAAATGACCACAAAAGGAGTGAGGCCACCAGAAAGTTAATGGCGCCCAGGATGATGGGAGTATAAGTCAAACCAAGATAGGGCAACGCAAAAAAAGCGAAAAACAAGCCTCCAAGAAGCGAGCCATAGTAATCTTTTTCCATCACAGCGGCAATGTTGGTTTTCAGTTCCTCGTGGGCATCGTTAAGTCTCATGACAAGTGGAATTTCAAACCCTATCAAGGCGCCGATGACCATGGCCATAAGATAGATGATGATATTAATGTGAGAGGTGTATGCAGCCAGGCCATAAGCAAGGACTGCCGAAAAGGAGCAAAGTATGGAGAGACCGAATTCAACAAGGATAAATGTATCTAGCAGCCTGTACGTAAAGAGTTTGCTCAACCGGCTGCCCAGCCCCATGGCAAACAGCATCAACGACATAACTATTGTCCATTGAAAGACAGCATTGCCGATAAGGTAGGTGGCCAGTGTGGATAGAACAAACTCGGCGACAATACCCGCGCAGCCAGTGGCAAAAATCGCTATTTTTAACACAAGGCTTATACGGAACATTTTGTCTTACACGCACCAGTAAATAATAAAAGCCGCTGCAATATAAGAGAATGCCTCAATGTATGCAGCGCCCACGTTGGGTTTGTCCTGCCTGGCAATTTCATCGGTAAGATTGACTGTGGGCAGAAGAACTTTGTCTGTGAGCAGACGAACCAGGGGAAGCAAGGCAAGCCCCAGAGCGGCATATCCGAGATAGTCAGACAAGTTTGTTGCCCAGGATTCAAAGTCGCTCTCTGCAGCCAGGCCAACAATGACCCCGATGGCGACCAGGGCGCCCGCAAAACTCACGCCGGCGGCCACGTTATCTTTTTCGATCTCGTCATGGATGTTGTATGGGGTTATAAGATTGTAGATCAATCCGGCCAGGATTAAGATGATCTGGCCAATAGCCCAGAAAACGATTACAGTCCAGATACTTCCGCCTGTGCCCTGAACTGATCCGAAAATAATGAAACCCGAAGCAATGCTCATTCCTGCTGAAACCGCGCCTGTGCCCTGGTTGTGATCCCTGATTAGCTCTTTACTGATTTTAAATTTAAAGAGAATCAGTTTGTCGCAAATATACCAGGACGCGTTGACAAGGATGATGCTTAAAAGACCGTATACGCACAGATCCGTGAGGTCATCAACAATACTGATACCAGGTCCGACCAGAGCTCCCCCAATGGCCAGCACCAGGCCAAAGTAGTAACCTGCCATGGCAAGGGCCAGCGCAGCGTTGTCCTTTTCAACCAACTCAAAGTTGAGTTTGTATTCCCGATGCAGCAGATCGTTGATTATTTTGCCGATAAATAACAGAACGTAAAAAGCGGTGATCAGGATCAAGCCGGTAATTATTGTATCAAGTTTCATAAACTATTTCCCCCAGGAGCCGCTCCGACCGCGGGCGCTTGTTCGGGTCCGGCCGACGCGTTGATTGACCCTGTCGGAAAAAGAAGACTGCTTAGTCCTCATTCTGGCCATTCGCCGAGAGTAGAAATTTGGCTTCTGTTTTTTGGTCAGAGACCCATTGGTACCGTATTCCTTGTTGGGCCCGTAATAAGGCTGATTTTGCGTACGGAATCTGGTATAACCGGCATAATGGTTACGAAAAATCGGACCATGCCCCAACAGGGCAGAAATAAAGTGGTATTGCCCGTAAAATGCCCAGAACGACCGGCCGGATGAATTCGTTTCCCATTGTCCGTACCGAGTATCGCCGACATGCTCATAACCAGGCGGACCGACGGCCTTACTCTCTTTTCCATCTTTCTTGACCCAGATAGTCATACCCAGAAAAGAAATATTCTGCTTAAAATAGTTCTCAGGCACTTCCAGCCAATCAGTCTTCGTGGCCTTATCTTCCATGACTATACTGTACTTATGGTAATGAGTTTTGAATAAGTTGCCTTCCTCCTTCATGTCATCGAGAACTATTGAATACGTTGGTACGCCCTTTAGCGAAGCCCTGATCTTCTCTAATGGCGGACGGGGGCCTCCACACGCACAAAGAAGAAATGAGGTCAAAATTGCAACGATTACATCTAAATGGCATTTGTTCATGGATCGTTTCTTTCGCATTTTTCCACCCGAAGTTCCCACTACTTGGTTTCTGTTGGCAGCCAGAAAGATTCAAACGTTTTTATTAATGGCATGATAACGCCCCATTGTCAACAAAGAGAAAGTGAGGAACAGGAAAACGTCAAAGTCCTCAAAACAAGAAAGAGGTCATGGCAGGCGTATTGTGCTTACTAAAAGGCAAAAACTCAATTGGAAATGACAATATAGGAAAACTGAGTCAAAAATTCGTTATACCTCGGAAGGTTGTAAATTGCGTTTTTTTCGGTGAGCAATGAGCATCAAGAGCAAGGCGCGAAGACACGTAATAGCAGGCTATTGCAAGCCTGAGCAACGTAGCTATTGGTGTTTATGGCCAGCGAAAAACCGCAATTTGTGGTTTTTCGAGGTATAGGGCTCGGTAAAAAATAACTTGGCATTTTTGCATCCCGACTTCACCATATCTTTAACCGATCTTCAATCGCAAAAGTCCTCGAAATAGCTCGCTATTCCTGCGGTTTTGCTCAATCTGATCGATTAAATCTACGGCAAATTCGAGCGCAAATTCTACCAAGTTATTTTTTACCGAGCCCATAATCTCTTTTCTTGGACAAACCAGGGAACAGTTTGTACTGTTTTATATTTCCTCCAGAGGGCTGCGCACCACCCAATGGCATTCAGTTAAGCAAAAAATGGCATTTTAAGGGCTGCATATTGTGTAGTGCAATGAAGGCGTGTGCAATATATGGATAATTTTATACTTAAAATGCCTTAACTGAATGCCATTGGCGCACCACCCAGCCTCCTTTATTCATCAAATGGGTGTAATTCATTGTAGTAAAATTTACGATTCATACTACACCTTTGGGCTAAAAAACCTTGATTTTTTTTATATAATTTTTTATATCGCTTTATGCTTACTAAACTTGAAAAAAAGATAATTTCATTAATACAGGGAGATATTGCCATTACGGAGCGCCCATATCTTGAAATCGCAGTGAAGCTGGAGATTTCAGAAGAAGCCCTTCTGGATACTTTAAAAGATCTTTGCAAAAGAGGCGTAATGAGACGTTTTGGCGCAACAATCCGGCACCAGAAGTCAGGCTTTAAAGCTAACGCAATGACTGCGTGGAAGGTTGACGAAGACCGCATTGATGAGGTGGGTAAAAAGATGGCTTCTTTTAAAGAAGTCTCACATTGTTACAGACGCAATCCCTCTGCCGAATGGCCCTATAATTTATATACAATGATTCATGCCATGGATGAAGAATCATGTCGTGAAACAGCCCGTAAAATGTCTGAAGCAGCTTCCGTGGATACATACAAGCTTCTTTTCAGCCGCAGGGAATTGAAGAAAACATCAATGAAATACTTCCCAACATCCTGATGATTTATAAGTGCCTAAAGTTAAGGAATTCTGCCATTTTATAACTGCCTGTCGGCAGGTGGGTTACTTTACGCTCTCAATGCACTGGCAAGAGAGTGATTGCAAATCCTTGTGGTTTTGTTTATCAATCAGCACGCCGAAGGCGTACAACAACTTTAGGCACTTTAGCTCATTTTAGGCATTTAGTAGTCTGTCAGGGTACCTTTGAGGACTAATATAAACAAGCCACCTACTGTCTTTGTGCCATATGACATACCTTTCAAAAATATACAAGATATGGCATATGGCACAAATGAGATAGTGACATATGGCATGCGAAGTTTGCCATATGGCATTATCTCTGGGGGTGGTAATTTGACTTTTCATCTAAGTGAAATACGATACTCCAAATATTCTTTTGGTAAATCCCTGGATTCATGATTTTGCGGCATACGATTTCTGGGCTAAACCTCTTGGGCTTCTCAGTCTTGCATCAATACTCAGGCAGCATGGATTTTCAATAACATACATAGACTGCCTTGATCGATTTCATCCAAAAGCACCTCACATTGACCCCTATGCAAAAAACGGAAGGGGCCCGTTTTTAAAAACAACGATTCCAAAACCAAAAGGTCTTGAACATATTCCCCGTAACTTTTCCAGATACGGTATTATGCTGGAATGGTTCAGGGAGGAACTTGAACTCATACCAAAACCAGACATTGTCCTTGTCACTTCTTTTATGACTTACTGGTATCCCGGCGTAAAGGAAACCATAAGAATTATAAAAGAAACTTATTCAGACATTATCGTTATTCTTGGCGGTATATATGCCGGCCTTTGCAATGAGCATGCTGTATCGCATTCAGGTGCAGACATTGTTTTGGCCGGTCCCGGCGAGAAATATATCTTAAAGCTTGCGGAGAATCATACAGGTTTTTCTGTGAGTCCGAAGTTTGATCCGGATGATCTTGACACCTTGCCATATCCCGCATTTGACCTGCAAAGAAAAATTTCGTATATTCCAATTCTTACATCTAAGGGATGCCCGTTTTCCTGTTCGTATTGTGCTTCGCATTTTTTAAATCCAAAAAGAATGTTGCGCAGTCCGCTTTCTCTTATTGAAGAGATAAAGTACTGGCATTTTAAATATAATGTAAAAGATTTTGTATTTTATGATGATGCTCTTCTTGTTGATGCGGAAAGGCATGCTGTTGTATTATTTGAAGGTTTGATTAAAGAAAATCTTAATGTTCGCTTTCATACGCCAAACGCGGTTCATATTCGTGAGATTTCAGAGAAGACAGCCGGCTTGATGTTCAGGGCTGGTTTCAAAACCATTCGGCTTGGTCTGGAAACAGCTACATTTGAAAATAGAAAAGAACTTGACAGTAAAGTGACTGCAAATGAATTTAAACAAGCTGTTGCCTGCCTGAATAAAGCTGGTTTCAGGAAAAATCAGGTGGGAGCGTATCTGCTGACAGGCCTGCCGGGGCAGACAATAAGTTCGGTAGAAGAGTCTATAGAAGAGGTAAAAAGAAATGGGATAACACCCGTGCTTGCACATTATTCGCCAATACCTCATACTGCTTTATGGGACAGGGCTGTTGCTTCTTCGAGCTATGATCTTGAAGCTGACCCTGTGTTTACGAATAATGCGATATTTCCCTGCTGGTTTGAAGACTTTTCGTGGGAGAAAATATCATATCTGAAAAACCTTGCATCAAATTAGTATAAAATTAGCGCACCTTCAGTGCGAACATAAGTGCCTAAAGTGAGCTAAAGTATATTAAAGTGCCTAAAGTTAAGGAATGCGCCTTCGGCGCTGCCAATTTTAACTTTTTTATCATACAATTTTGCTTACTTTATTTTTGGCTGAAGTTATAGTTAATCTCTGAAAATAGATAGCACGCCGAAGGCGTACCACAACTTTAGGCATTTTAGGCACTTTAGCTCACTTTAGGCACTTTTTACTAGTCTATTCTATCATACTGAATTCATTAGGCAAGAAATGAAAATTCCTATACTATAAATTTAAAAAAGGAGAAGTGAAACGTGCTATCATTAAAGTCAATTGACCTGAAGAAAGTAAAAACTGAAACTCTAATTATACCTGTTTGCGAGGACAGAGATATACATGATGACAAAACAGTATCTTCGCTGATTACAAAAGCGAAAAAGCTTAAGGAGTTCAAGGGGGACAAGGGCGAGGAAATTGTTTTTTACACTCCGCCGGAGATTAAAGCGGGCAGAGTGATTTTTATGGGGCTTGGCAAGCTGGAAAAATTAAATGCAGAATCTTTACGCGCTTTTGCAGGCAAGGCAGTAAAAAAATGTATTAACATGAAGCTCACTGAAGTGCTGATTGGTTGCCCTTCAGCAAAGAAGATCAAAATGGAGATGCCGTTACCTCTTGAGGCTATAATTGAAGGGGCTTACCTTGGGAATCATCTCTTTGATAAATATAAAGAGGAGAAAAAGCATAGTTCGCTTAAGAATATCTCTTTTCTGGTAAAACCCGATGTGGCTAAAAGTTCCGGCAAAATATTGAAGAGCATCACTACTATTTGCGAAGGTACTATTTTCGCCAGGGATCTGATTAATACACCTTCTAACGATAAAAAACCCGAACAATTTACAAAAATAATTACCGACACTGCTAAAAAAGAAAATTTGAGAGTAAAAATATTTGATGAAAAAGAACTGAAAAGGAAGAAGTTCGGAGCAATGCTGGCAGTAGCTGCAGGCAGTGAGAGCAAGCCGAGAATGATAGTGCTTGAATATAATCCAAAGGGTGCAAAAAAGACGGTTGCTCTTGTCGGTAAAGGTGTAACGTTTGATTCCGGGGGTATAAATTTAAAACCAACAGGAAGTCTTGAGGAAATGAAGAGCGATATGTCAGGAGCTGCTGCAGTGGCGGCAACCCTTATTGCTCTGGCTAAACTCAAGCCTAAAACTAAAGTAATTGGAATTATCCCTGTTGTTGAAAATATGCCTTCAGGTAATGCTTCACGTCCGGGAGACATAGTAAAAAGTTATTCAGGCAAAACCGTGGAGATATTAAATACAGACGCTGAAGGCAGACTTATATTGATTGATGCTATTTCTTATGTGATTAAGCAGTATAAACCTCAAATTCTTATAGATATAGCCACATTGACAGGGGCATGTGTGATTGCACTTGGAGAGAAGATAGCGGGAGTCTTTTCTTCTGATGATGAATTAGCTCAATCTATTATCAGCTCAGGTGAAAAAACCCATGAGCGTTGCTGGCATATGCCTCTGCCGGATGATTATAAAGAAGATCTTAAAAGCGATTTTGCTGATTTTAAAAACATTGCCGGTTCACGATGGGGCGGTGCAATCACAGCAGCTTTATTTCTGTCGGAGTTTGTCGGAGATACAAGATGGGCTCATATTGATATTGCAGGTCCTTCTTATATGAAAAAGGGAAATGCATACTGCGGGGTTGGGGGTACGGGTTTTGGGGTAAGGCTGTTCTGTGATTTGCTTGAAAAATTGTGATATCAGAAATTTACAAAGTCATCATAAAATTAACCTGAGGAAGCGGTCGGCGGGCTCAAACAGTCAGCCATTTTAAATTTAAGTGCCCGCCACCTCAGGTTGTTGACAACTTGCTTTTTGAGTTTGTAAATTTCTGATGAATGGGGTCGTTTATGTCAAAACACACACATAATTTTGTAAATAATTATGATGAAGAAAATATAGTATTTGGGCTGGACCGTGAAACTGATGAGAAGTCGTTGATCGCATATCTTCAGAAGTTTACGGATGATGAGATGATGCAGGTTCTGGTTAAAAGGCTGAGCGATGATGATATCAGTGGAATGCTGGATTATATTCTTGGAATTTTGAAAAAACACCTCAAAGAAGAAGAATATCATCAAATATTTTTAAAGGATTAGTTTTGCGGGCTGTAATATTTGCAAATGGAGTTTTAAATAATCTACAGAATGTTCACGATATCATACTTCCTGATGATTTGATAATTGCCGCTGACGGCGGTATGACTCACTGCCAGGCGCTGGGGATAAAACCTTCTATAGTTATAGGAGATCTGGACTCTTTGGATCCTGATTATTTAAAGTCTTTGCAAACATCGGGAACAGAAATCATAAGCTATCCAATCAATAAAGATCAGACCGACCTTGAGCTGGCTTTACACAAAGCTTTCGACCTTGGCTCTGATGAAATTCTTGTGCTGGGAGCGCTGGGTGCACGCTGGGATATGACAATAGCTAATTTATTACTTCCAGCGTCACCAGAGTTTTCCAAAGTTGCCATTCGTTTAATTGATGGGCATCAGGAGATTATTTTGTTAAGGGGACGAGGCGAACTCACCTTTAATGGAAAAAAAGGAGACATGCTTTCGCTAATTCCTCTTGGTCAGGATGCTTACGGCGTTGCCCTGCGGGGTTTGGAATATCCTCTGGAAGATGATGTATTAAAATTCGGTGCTACAAGGGGAATCAGCAACGTATTGCTTGAAGATACCGCAACAGTATATTTAAAAAAGGGATTGCTTCTTTGTATCCATATTTCTAAGGACTGAAGGAGTTTGTTGATTAACTCAACGGGAGGGTGCGCACATGTCACAGGACAGGCCGGATCAGATCATTGCCGAGGCTCGGCGTGACCGGGAGCTTCGGGAGAAAACCTATCGGGAGCGAGCGCTAAAGCTTTTCCCGTGGATCTGTGCGCGATGCGGGCGCGAATTCACAGGTAAGAGAGTTCGAGAGCTCACAGTGCATCACAAAGATCACAACCATGATAACAATCCGCCTGACGGCAGCAACTGGGAGCTGCTGTGCCTCTACTGTCACGACAATGAGCACTCGCGGGACCAGGTAGCGGAATGGTATGGCGAGGTGACGCCGGGTGGCGAGCAAGAGCCACCTTCCACCCACAGGCCGTTCGCTGGTCTCGATGCTTTGCTGAAGAATAAAAAGTAGCTGATCTTAAATGAAAATTAAACCTAAGGAACCTTCTATTCCGCAAGAAAAGCATGAAACGATCCGTCAGGAAATAATTTTTGTTCTAACGGAGCGAACCCTGTCAGCGCGCGAGATATCCGCAGAAGCCGGGATTTCTGAAAAAGAGGTTGTCGATCATCTCGGGCATATCCGGATAGCGGTCCGGAAAAGCAGAGAGCGTCTGAAGATAATCCCTGCTGAATGTAAAAAATGCGGATTCAGGTTTAAAAAGAGGGAACGACTGAATAAACCAGGAAAATGTCCAATCTGCCGTAGTCAGCAGATTCAAGAGCCACTTTTTTCCATTAGCTAACCCGCATTTTTACAAGATGAGTTTGACGCATCTTAAACATCTTTTATCTCTATTAATTCATTGACTTTTTTATATATTTTTGTTATACTAAATATAATTTTATAGCTCAAATTACTCTACTGCTGACATCTGTAAAATCGCTATTTACCCTGAATTTCTGATAGTAATCTAAACGCTCAAGGCATTTTGGCCTTTATCGTGCAAAATTGCCCTATTTTTTTGCATGCAATAATGCACGAAAATAAGTCGGGCTTTTAGGCCCGCTACATCAAAGTTATGTGTAAATAAAACATATAGCAGGGAGAATAATGGATAAAGAAGGCTTAACAAAAAGGATAACAATTAAACTTCAATCTAAGCCTCATGAAATAACAGCATATGACTTTGACACAATACTATTTAATAATGGATTGATGGTTGTTTCAAGCTCTGGAAAGGATAGAGAATATAGGTTGCCCGATCTGATAAAGTTCACCATTACATAGTACTTGTAAAGCCAAGGAAGAAATAATTGCAAGTATGTGGTGGCACCAAAGAATAGGTTATTTTTACTACCTCTTCTCTGTTTTCATTAAATGCAGAACCTGTTAGTGAGTTTGACAGCGGATTATTGTATAAATTTATGTATAGCTTGGCAGGTATATTTTTAAACTCGTCTTTATGGAATAAAATTTCATTTTTTATATTTGCCTTGATATCTGAAATTTGTTGTTTGCTTAAAAGATTGCTGTCTATTTCGATTTTTATCTCCATTGGCTTCCCTTTCATGTGGTTAATGGGTCTAATAAAATTAAAGTTTTTATACAATGATGATATAAATTGTTTAGTTTAGACTATCAATAAATATCTTTTTGTTTGAGGGGATAGGGTAGCTCCCGAAAGCCGTTATCCGCAACGGCTTCCCCTCCAATACTTGCGGTGCTGTCTGGCGGAGGATGGTGCATGAATTTTTCTGGCAAAGACTGGATATTTTTATTTATTTCTTTAGCTATTGCGGGATTAGGAATGTTTCAACCAATAAGCCAAACGATAGGACTATTGCTTATCCTTATCGGTTTGTCAGGCGCTCTCTCCATTCTATGTATCAGTTTTTATCGAACCAGAAAAGACCGTCTATTGGCCATTAGTGGAAAAACCGATGGAATAGAAGAGGGTGGTGTTGGAATATTTTCTTCTGGCTTTCCGCCTGTTACGTGGCTCACCGTAAGAGACGTTATGAAAATGTACGATCTCAGCACTGAAATGTTAAAACAACACATAGAAAACGGTTTGCCTGGCTATATCAAAAACCCCGAAAACCAAGAATTAAGGCCGATTACAGAAAGAGATTTAATTGCTCTTGAAGTGTGGTCAGATGAATCGGACAGCATGGTTGAATTATGGCGATTTAAAACAGAAGATGTCGAAAAGTATATAAAAAAAGTAGGTTGGCTTACAGGCAAGGAGGTCATAGATAAACATGACATTGGTGCTATTGAGCTATACCAGCATATCAAAAACGGCCTTAATATATACCCCAAAGATTTCTCTACTGTCATGCTTGCAGATCATGCACAACCACTCTCTAAATACGATATAGGTTTTGAAATAGAATATGACATGGCACATAGCGATGAGGTTTATAATATCTTCAAAGATTATCATTTTAAAGTTTGTGATGTTGAGAAATATGGCTCAACCGGAACTGGTGTGATAAATTGACCCTCTTTTTGCCGTTTTCTCGTTGTTTTACAGGTAGTTATTTCAAAATCAAAAAAGTACCATTTTTTTACTCTTAATACTATCGTTAAGATATTGATATCTTAACAATGGTTTGTGTAACAGATTGATTTTATTGACCACACTGATTCCAGTTGACGGGGTTCGGTGTCACACCAGTTCCGGTTGAGCCAGAAATATATAAGAGTAAACAAAAGCACATAACAAATCACTACCAACGGGAGACGCTGGTTCGTTCTCGGGAAATTATTAATCAGAGCATAGACCGAGAGCAGTAGCTCGGTTCAGACGTTGGACTAAGCCATCTTTATTATCAAGTAAACTATGAATAATGGAGACGATATGAAAGTCCTCTATAAGTATAGGGACTTAAAAGAAGAAAACATCGGTTACGTGGAACGGACTTTTAAGTATAATGAGGTATATTTTTCGAAACCTGCCGATTTTAATGATCCTTTTGATTCTCGACCAAAATTCTCTTTGACTGCAAGAGAATCAGAATTGAAAAATTACTTAAACGATCGTATTCTTATATATTTTCCCGAGCTAAGCCGTCAACAACGCAGAACTGAAACTAGAACGCTAATAAAATCAAAGAAATTTCAAGATCCGGAAATGCTTCACGTTCTCGAAGTAGCGCAAAAGAAATTACTGGAAGAGACAGGAGTTTTTTGCTTATCAGCCATTCCTGATAATATTCTTATGTGGTCACATTATGCATTTGCACATACCGGATTATGCCTTGGGTTTGAGGCTACAGCCTATACAGACTTCTTCGGGGTGGCTCAGAAAGTTAATTATCAGATGCAGTATCCTGTTGTTAATTTGATAAAAGATTCCAAAGAGGACATGTTAACTTCTGCATTGCTCACTAAGGCTAAATTTTGGAAATATGAACAAGAATGGAGGATAGTTCTCTGGGAAAGGCATCCTATCGGAGTTTACCAATTTTCTTCAGGACTCTTAAAAGAAGTGATTTTGGGAGCAAGAATATCTGAGGAAAATAAAAACAAGGTACTGTCACTGATAAATGATATGGAATTTTCACCTAAAATTTACGAAGCAAAACTCAATGAGAATCACTATGGAATTACCATTAAACCTTTTTCATAGTTTCAATCATAACGATTTGTACACCAAAGGGATAAAAATATAGCATGCGCTTCATCTCAAACTGGCAAAGCCACGCAGCTTTCCCGTTTGTTAAGCGCGATGTGAGATTTAAGAAATTCTGAGTTGCCGACTATGTCAATTGGAAAGATATACATTCTTAAGAATGATTCCTATAGGAACGGTATATACAAAATTGGAAAAACTTCTCGGTCGTCGGGCTATAGGGCACAGGAACTTTCTACTCATACGGCCGTGCCTGCGCCCTTTCGCACTGTATTTGAAATTGAAACCGACGATTATGATTTAGCAGAGCGTCTAATATTTGAAAAATTGGCCGATTACCGCTATGCGCAAAACAGAGAGTTTTTCAAAATTCCATTTCAAAAAGCTGTTGAGGCTATATTGAATGTAGTCGATACAATCAACGAAACAAAGTCGTCTCATGTTGCAAGAAAAAATAAGCCAGATACCTTCCTGGATGAGTTGCTATTTGACGTATCACGAAGAGACCTTATCTCAACACCTCATCAGATAAAAGAAAATCTACGCAAAAAAGTTTTTGATGACCAAGACATAATCGCTCTTTTCGGAAAAGATGTATTTGAGAGAGCTAAGAACATACATTACAGTGACTACATGGACAAATTAGAAGCTATGGGGGATATGAGTGAACTACTAAACGCATTGGAATTTCGTCATGAATTCGAAGATATTGACTATATCGTTGGAGTAATAATGAAGCTTACAGCTAAAGAAAAGTTAGCCATATGCATGCATTACCACAATGAAGGACGAATAGATTCCTATATGTTTAATGCAAAGACTTACTACCATAAGGCGTATGAGGGGCTGATCTATGATCGTATAGTAGGCTTTCACTATCAAAAGGCGAGTATCTCGGTGCCGTACGAATACGGCATGATATTTCAAAAAAGTGATAGGTGCTATGGGTACTTTTACCTCGATCAGCTTGGAAACTATGCGCCGAGTTTATTCAAAGATAACAAGGGAATTACTTATGTAGAAACAGCTATTAGAGCAGTGTGCAATGCAATCTATTACTATGACTTTGACGTGATTAAGAAACCTGATTGCATCCACTTACTAACCACTATGGTCGACTTTGATCATCGGCAATTCTTTCGTATACTTAACAACATCTAACGAATAAGGATAGATTGTGAGAGCGAAGCGAACCACGATCTTATCTGGAAGCCCTTCAACGCGGACTATGTTTCGCTGGCTCTCAACCCAGCCGGTTTGGGGGTTAACTGTATATTGATCTTAATAATTTTAAGAAACTAAAAAGGAAGAAATAACCTGTCGAATCTTCAGCGGGATGGAGATACTTGGAAAGTCCGCCTCATGAAGAGGAGTTGCACAAAAAAATGTGGAACATGGAGAATATATAAATATGGCACAACCATTAGATAAACTTACGATAAAAGGATTCAAGTCGATTCGAACGCTTGAAGATTTTGAGCTTACAAATTTGAACGTTCTCATTGGCGGAAACGGCGCGGGGAAAAGCAACTTTATCGATTTTTTTCGTATGCTGCGTGCTATGATGAAATTGCCCCTGCCTGGTCTTACCAGCGCAAGTTTAAAAGCCTATATCGCAGATGGTGGTGGTAGTGATGATTTTCTTTTTAACGGCCCAAAGATAACAGAACAAATCGAAGTAAAAACAAGATTCGGCCATAACGGCTACCGCTTTAAGCTTGCCCCCACCGCAGACGAAACATTCATCATCAATGATGAGGCAAGGTTCTATGACGGAGGCACCACTGGATGGTGGGAACTTGGAAGCGGACAAACAACGCCTGAATTACTTAGAGATAAGGACCAAAGAGGCGCTGCTGGACGCCGCAACATTGGGTCCTATGTTTATGACGCTATTTCTTCGTGGAAAATTTACCATTTTCACGACACCAGCAAACTTGCTCCGATGCGTCGTTTTGAGACGATTGACGATAGTGATTATTTGCGATTTGATGCTGCTAATATAGCTCCATTTTTGCTTGATTTGAAGAATAGTGAAAAAAGTACTTATAACCAAATCGTGGATACGATTCGTTTGGTTACTCCGTTCTTCGACAATTTTATCCTGAAGCCAAACAAAAATGAAAAGGTCCGTCTCATCTGGAGACAAAAGGGTTCCGACTATCCACTTAAACCACACCACCTGTCCGACGGCACGCTTCGATTTATCTGTTTGACTACGGCCTTGCTGCAACCTGAGCCGCCATCAACTATCATTATCGATGAACCGGAATTGGGGTTACATCCATATGCCATCGAGATTTTGGCGGAGCTGATTCAGTCCACATCGAAGAAAACACAACTCATCGTATCAACACAGTCCCCATCCATAATTGATTGTTTTAAACCAGAGGACATTATTGTTGTGAACCGAAAAAAAGGGGCATCAGTTTTTTCAACGGCTGAATAAACGCGAATTTTCTTCATGGCTTAAAGATTATTCCCTGGGCGATCTCTGGCGTAAAAATATCTTAACCGGAGGGCCTGTTCATGAGTAGTGTTACTATATATATAATTGTGGAAGGACAAACGGAACAGACCTTCGTACGTGATTTGCTTGCTCCTCAAATGGCACATAAGGAGATATATCTGCATCCGGTATTAATAGGTAAGCCCGGTCATAAAGGCGGCGACATTCGTTTTGACAGGGCTAAGAAAGACATTGGAAATTTTCTCAAACAACGCAAGGATATCTATATATCAACGATGTTCGATTATTTCAGGATTGATTCTAAGTGGCCGGGAAGGGCTGAAGTTCGCCGGCAAATACGAAATGGAGCTACTCTTACAGCCATCCATAAAGCTGAGATTCTTGAAGCCGAAACTCGTAATAAGATCGTGAAGTGTTTTCCCGGATGTGATTCAGAAAACCGCTTTGTCCCATATATTGAAATGCATGAATTTGAGGCGTTACTTTTCAGCGATGCTGATATCCTGGCAGAGAAGACCGAGATAGATATATCGAAGATCCGGGGAATAATTGAAGAGTATAATAATCCGGAAGAAATAAACGACGATCCTGCGAAAGCGCCAGCCAAAAGGCTTGAAGCGTTAAAGAATGGATATCGAAAGGTTGCCATGGGCAAAACTGTTTCTGAGGCTATAGGAATTCAAGCCATACGGAGGCAATGCCCCCACTTTAACAATTGGCTGTCAAAACTCGATCATCTTAAAAAAAGACTTAGGCACCCATTAAAAAAGCTTGAATTGTGAATTATGCAGTGATTGGGGCCGTCTTGATTAGTGCATTAAGATTATATTTTTTATTGGATTCCAGTACGATCTTCCGGGGCTACGGGACAGGTAAGAAACTGTTATGATGACGTTGCGAAAATGTTAGGTACGAGCGAAAATTTGTTAGCGTCGATTATCTTCAAGATATCTATTTCATTACTGGCAAATGAGCTAAAAGCAATAAGAGGAAAGAAGAGCAAATAGCGGAACAAGCGGGTGAACTGAACCCATCAGGAGAAATCATGAGTGAAACTGTATTTACAAAGGTAGACTACGATCTGGGTGGATTGGTCAAATTTATTGCCTTAGGTGAAATTGGGCTGCCAGACTTCCAACGTCCATTCGTATGGAAAAACGCAAAAGTCCGCGATCTTTTTGATTCCATGTATAAAGGATACCCTGTAGGTTACTTGCTTTTCTGGCAAAATGGATTGGCTGACGACCGCACTATTGGAACAGACCAAAAGCAAAAGCCCCCACGACTTGTTATTGTGGACGGCCAGCAGAGAATGACTTCACTATATGCCGTAATTAAAGGCGTTAATGTTGTCCGAGAAAATTATGACAACGAAAAAATTTGCATTGCTTTCAATCCGCTTGAAGAGAGATTTGAGGTGGCTGACGCTGCCATCCGACGCGATAAGGCTTATATTCCGGATATATCGATTCTCTGGAGCGGTGACATAAAAATAACTAAAGTAATCAGGGAGCATATAGCAAATCTGAAAACAAGCAGAGAAATATCTGAAGATCATGAATCAGTAATTGAAGATTCAATTCTGAAACTCCAAAGCCTTTTAACTTTCCCCTTTATAGCACTTGAGCTTGCTTCAAACATTTCGGAAGAGGATGTTTCTGATATGTTCGTTCGAATAAACAGCAAGGGGGCGCCACTGAACCAGGCCGACTTCATACTTACCCTAATGTCGGTTTTTTGGGATGAAGGCCGCTCTCAGTTAGAACACTTCTGCCGGTTAGCCAAAAAATCGGCCAAAGGCACAGCTTCACCGTTTAATTATTTTATCGAACCTTCGCCTGATCAGCTATTGCGTGGAATAAGGGACGGAATAAGGGACGTCCATAAATAAGTAAATAACTATCTTTTAAGCATGATTTACTTATTTATGGACGTTATATATTAAAACTAAAGATGCTTAACTTATTATTATAACACAATAAAAATACATTATCTCCTTGACAAAGAATATGAGGGGAATGGGGTCACCTAAAAATGTCATATGTTAAGAACTAAAAGATAAGGATAGAAAAATGAGAATTTTGAAACAGTTGATATTGGTTTTGTGGGTATCTTTCCTATCAGGATGCTGCTGGAATGCATGTGCTAATAAAGCCATGCATCAGCCTATGCCCCGAGTTTCTGAAGAGGCTACCCATGCTACATTTGACATTAAAGATAAGAGGGGGAATCCTGATGTCCTTCTGGCAATGGCTCTTTCCGGGGGAGGGAGTCGTGCAGCATATTTCTCGGCCTCAGCTATGCTTAAGCTCCAGGATGTCTTCAATGATATTGATATACTCAAAGAAATTGATGTCGTTTCCTCTGTGTCCGGCGGTTCTTTGCCTGCGGCGTACTATTGCATAAGCAAAGACTCAAAGGAAGATAAGGTAAGGTCAAACCGGTACTGGAACGAAGGAATCGTAAAGAAGCTGATGGCAATAAACTATCAGGGTAAGTGGATTGGCAATTGGTTCTGGCCATACAACATTTTCCGTTACTGGTTTACTGCATATGACCGCTCGGACATAATGGCGCAAACGTTTGAAGACAACCTGTTCGATGTCAGTCCGATAGGATTCGAATTGAAGTTCCGAGATCTAAACCCTGAAAGACCCTATCTTATCATAAATGCCACAGATGGCACGGAAAATATTGGAAAGGAGAAACATTTCGGCGAGTTATTCACTTTTACTAAAGAGGACTTCAGCAATAAGTTGAATTCCGACATCAACAGTTACTCTGTTGCCCGGGCAGTGATGGCATCCGCTGCCTTTCCAGGTGCGTTCAACTACATGACCTTGATGGACTATCGGAATCCTAAAGTGAAAGATGAGCGATATCTACATCTTTTCGATGGAGGTAATTCTGACAATCTAGGGCTCAAAAGCATTAAGCGAATCCTTTTTGACACGAGAGATAGATATAAACATTACATCGTAATTCTCATAGATGCTTATAAGGAAAAACAAGGAATCGATAGAAACAACTGTGACCCTCGATCGTTATTCAGTTATGTGGTGGACTTAAATTTCATGGATACATTTGATTCCTTGCTTGACGCGAATCGAGAGAATTTACTTGATCAGTTTAAATCACGTACCTTTAATATGGGAGACAACAAAACTTATACGATTGGCAACTTAACCTTCTGGCATGTAACTTTCCAGGATATTGACCCAGGAATCAAAGATGATATTGGAACGGAAGAAAAATCGCTTAAAGAAGCGCTCAACAGGATTCCAACTTCTTTTAGTATTGACGCAAAAGACACGAAGCGTATTGATAGAGCTGTTGATTTACTGATTAATGAAGATAATGTTATACTTAAGGAAATCAGGGACCGCCTCCTCGGGAAACAAGGGAGAGATAGATAACGGTTCTGACTTGCCCTATTATTCTTATTCGTATGCAATAATGCGCGAAAACAAATCGGGCTTTTAGGCCCGCCACAACTCTACGAGTCGGGGAGGAAGTTATGGTGCAGCACCGCAAGTTTATGGATCTCGCGCTGGACGAAGAGGGGCTACACGCCCGACGGCGTGCTGACGCTGAACGGGATCACGAGAGCCGACATCATCAGGAACCGCACGCGCGACTACAGCGGGAGTGGATACGATACCTCAGGGGCAGGGATTCTCGGCGGCGCGTTGCTCGGCGGCGCTATCGCAGGTCCCCTCGGGGCCATAGGAGGGGGTCTCTACGGCTCGACTGCCAAGCGCGAGAGCAGAAACGGCGGTATCATGCGCACGACATCCGCCACCCTCATCTTCGAGTCGCCGGACCTGGCTTACTCCACCAAGGTTTCGCGAGATCGAGTCGAGGAGGCGCAAGCCTTCGTAGCCGCCGTGAAGGGCGCGGCTGGACTGTGACGGCCTTGCGAACTTAAAAGATATTTTAATCTCTCCTCATTCCGCCCAGCCCAGGAAGAAGTGGTCAGAGCGGTGCTGGAGGGGAGAGATGCCCTACATGATTCAGCAGTTTGACGGGTTGAGTTCCCATAAATTTACTTGATTTTTAAATACTTATGATTTATCAGATTGTAATTCAAAATTAAATCAGTATGCAGACAATTGTGTTATTTTGTGTGAATGGGCAAAATTTCGACATAAGGAGAGGAATATGAACAGGAAAGTTGTTGTATTTTTCTTAGTTTTTTTTCTGGTCTTCAGTTTTCAGCAGTTCGTGAGCGCTGATGATCTTGATTTGTTAAACGATCTGGATCAAGAAATCTCAATTACAGAAGAGAAATTCAGCGATGATCTTGATCTTTTCGACGAATTAGAGGAATCGCCGGCTGAGAAAAAGTATGATCAATTTAAGTACTTCACCCAAATCGCCAATAATTTTGAGGGAAGTCTTCAATTACGCGGCCATCTTTTCTACCGGGAAGCGAAAGACAGGGAAGGTCTCGATAACAGGAATCCCGTTGGAGTGGCTCTCCTGAGATTTAATACGTGGACAGGCGATGATACGTTGCGTCTGGATCTTTCCGGCTGGTTGGAAGCGGGAAGTCAAAAAGATACCTATGGAGGTCTTTTCCGGTGGTTTCAGGATAAGGACCGTCGTCGGCACTATCTGGAATTAAACGAACTTTATTTTACCCTTTTCCAGGATAACTACGACGTAATGATAGGTAAAAAGATTTTCCAGAACGGAATTTCGACACTTTACTCTCCTGCCGACAGATACCGCTTCACGGATTTGAATGATCCGCTGGATCCTAAAGATTTTGGCACGTGGCAAACGAGGCTGGATTATTACATTGAAAAGTTCACGATCACGGCAGCCATATTTCCCATATTCAATACGGGTAAGCCACCCAGTGAAGATTCACGCTGGTCAGGCGATACGGGAGATTATGACATTTATGAAGAAGATGTAGATACATCCGGCAACGAAGTCGAAGAAGATTACCCTTCTATTTCAATTCATAACGTCAGTTATTTTATCAGGGCCAAGACGACCTTCCGCGGCTGGGATTTATTCGCTTCTGCTTATCACGGTCTCAACCCCTATTATGTCCTGAGGAAAGAAACCCGTGGATCTAAAAAGGTGATCATCAAGGAGAATGTAAAGGTAGGCAACTATGCCGCTGGTTTTTCAACGGATTACAAAAAGTGGGAGTTCCATGGTGAATGCCTGTTCAACTTCAGCTATGATGGAAAGGACGATCATTATATTAACTACGTTGGCGGCTTCACATACACCATTGATGAATTGGCTAAAAAGATTTTTCTTGAAAAAATTGACGTAACCATTGAATATGCGGGAGAAATAGTAACAAAAGAACAATATGCTGATAATTATACTAGAAGTTCACAGAAAAGCAGGTTAGGGCAGAATAATATCTTCACACGTATTAATTTTAAATATGATGAAGATTTAAGCTTTCAGTATATTTCAGATTTTGAATTTGATCCATCAGGTCGATACAATAAAATCCAGTCCAAATATAAAATCAGGCCGGGGCTTGAATGGATGATCGCTGCTGAATTTTTTAACGGCAAGGATGACAGCTACTATGGTAGATGGGCGCGGAATGATCGGCTTATAACCGTCTTAAAGTATAGCTTCTAAGAAATTTCTATTAGGCATTTATTAAACTGTAAACCTTTTTGAGGACACGTAATGGGAACACTTAAAATGAAAAATGAAGACAAGACAAAAAAAGAGCTTATTGATGATTTTGTAAAAGTCAGACAGCAATTTAAGCAATGCGCTGATTTGCTCGACGTAATCCCCGATATTGTTTACAAAGTAGATTGTGATGGGCATTTTGTCTATATAAACGGCACCATCAAGTCTATGGGCTATTTGCCTGAAGAATTGATAGGGAAACATTTTAGTGCTATAATTCATCCAGATGATATTGCATCTGTGAGCCGTTCCAATGTTTTGAAAAAATATAAGGGATCAATAACCGGAGATAAGAACCCACCAAAACTCTTTGATGAGAGAAGGACCGAAAAAAGAGGAACAAAATGTCTTATTATTAGATTAATACAAAAGGGCTGGGAACGAGAAGAAAATTCAAAAACAGTGTATGTAGAAGTGATGGCGAGCGGACAATACGATAAAGCGGTCAGCAGAAAGGATAAGGCTTTTATTGGAACTGTGGGCGCCATCCGTGACATAGAAAAGCAGAAATACGCCGATGATACGGTGCCTGTTAATGATGGCGAGATAAGCTGCGGAGAAATATCTTCGTCCGGCCCGGATGGTATTGACGTAGATAGCCCTGACAGAAAGCATGAGGGTACAATCGGAGTCATAAGGGATATCACTGAACGCAGAATATTTGAACAACAGAAAGCAACGCTTGAAAACCGATTGCAGCAGGCTCGGAAGATGGAAGCACTCGGACAACTTGCAGGCGGAATCGCTCATAACTTTAACAACCTCCTTATGGCAATCCAGGGAAATACCTCTTTGATGCTTTTGGAGACTGTTTCCTCGCATTCACATTATGCAAGGCTAAGAAGCATTGAGGCGCAGGTTCGAAGCGCCTCGAAACTTACCGCTCAGCTTCTTGGCTATGCCAGGAAGGGAAGGTATGAGGTCAAGAGCCTTGACCTTAACCGGGTGGTGGAAGAAACCTCAGAGATTTTTGGTAAAGCCAAAATGGGGGTTACGATTCATAAAGAGCTTGCTGATGGCTTATTTGCCACAGATGCGGACGAGTCCCAGCTTAAGCAGATCCTGCTTGATCTGTATCTGAATGCTGCCGAGGCGATGTTAGATAGCGGGGATTTCATTGTGAAGACCTCAAACGTGACCCATGAAGACATGAAGGATAAGGAATACGATCCAAAGCCGGGAAACTATGTTTTACTGACAGTTACCGACACGGGTGTTGGCATGGATAAAAGCACTATGGGGCTCATCTTTGATCCCTTTTTTACAACTAAGCACATGGGCATGGGCACTGGTCTTGGCCTGGCTGCTGTTTACGGTATCATAACCGGCCATGGCGGATATATTGACGTGGAATCCAGGAAGGGGCATGGGAGCACCTTCAGTATTTATCTCCCTGCATCGGGAGAAAAAGTCCGGAAAGTTCTCGGAGCTACAGATGAAATCACCAGGGTAAACGGAACAGTCCTTCTGGTAGATGATGAAGACATGGTCCTGGATGTAGAAAAAGAGTTGTTGGAGACATTAGGCTACGAGGTGCTTACAGCCAGAGATGGAAAAGAAGCTGTCGAGATTTATAAGAAAAAATGGGACAATATCGACTTAGTCCTTATGGATATGGTTATGCCGAATATGAGTGGCGGTGAGGCCTATGACCGGATGAAGGAAATTAATCCGCGTGTAAAAGTCTTGCTTTCAAGTGGCTACAGTATTGACAGAGAAGCGAAGGAGATATTGGCACGAGACTGCGACGGTTTTATACAGAAGCCCTGTACTATAAAGGAGTTGTCTGAGAAAATAAGGGAGATTGTGGGCTAATTTTCAAGATCTTCCAGTTTCTTTTCGAACTTGGCCTGTTTTTTTTCCAGAGAGCCTGTAAGCTTTTCCAGCTCGTCAAAAATGCGGTCTATTTCAGATTGGCGCTTTTGAATGGACCGGGAAAACTCGACAATTTTTTTACCGTCCTGGTTCTGAGATGCTTCCTGCATAGCCTGGTTAAGCTCTGAAAGCTCATCTTCAAATCTTTCTATATCATTTTCCGCCTTTGTTAGGCTCTGCTCTATCGGCTTGAGAACTTTTCCTCTTTCTGTGACTATCTTTGAGCGTCTTTGCCGGAGTTCCTTTTTTGTCAATTTTAAAACAGCTTTTTCCCCTTCGGGCTTCTGCACAGGACCTTCATGTTCCCATCCGACTTTTTCAAGAAAATCTCCATAACTCCCGGCAAATACTTCAATCCGGTCATTCCGGAAAACAATCATGCGCTGGGCAAGGGCATGCAGAAACATTTCGTTGTGGGTAACCATGATCACAACACCGTCAAAGTTGTCGATTGCAGCCAGCAGCGCATCGCACGATTCCATATCCAGGTGGTTGGTCGGTTCATCAAGAAGCAGAAGGTTTACCGGTGTTACAAGAAGTTTGCCCAGCATCACTCTGCTTTTTTCACCCCCTGAAAGGACACTGATTTTCTTTAAAGCATCATCGCCTTCAAACATCATAGCGCCGCAGATATTTCGGGCCGACAGCCTGTCAACATCAGAATGTGAACTCAGCATTTCCTCTTCTACGGTTCTTGTGTCAACCAGGCTTCTGATGTTGGTCTGCTCAAAAACTCCTTTTGTGATCCGGGGGTTGTATGTAACCTCACCCTGTTGAGGGGTAATGGCTCCTGCAAGAAGTTTAAGCAGAGTTGTTTTGCCTTTCCCGTTTTTACCCACAATACAGATCCGCTCACCAGATCCGATGGAAATGTTAAAATTTCCTATAAGCGGTTTGTCAGGCTGGTATGAAAAGGACACATCTCTGGCCGTCATCACATGTTTTCCCGAAAACGGGCTGCTTTTAAAGGAAAAATCAAGAGACTTGATTTTCTCAAGTTTTTCCAGCTTTTCTGTTTTCTTAAGGGTTTTAATCCTGGACTGAACCATGTTCGCAAGTCTCGCCTTGGCTCTGAACCTTGATATGAACTGCTCAACTTCTTTCCTGCGCCGTTCGTCGTTTGCGCGCGTCTTTTCGTATATCTCCTCATCCTGGGCGAGCTGGGCATAATACTTTCCTGTATTTCCTGCGATTTTGCGCACCTTCCTTCGGTGGATGCCGACCGTATGCGTGATGATCTTGTCCATGAAGCTTCTATTATGTGTAATGAGCATTACTTCATGCGGCCAGTTAAGCAGAAAGCGCTCAACCCAGCGTATGGATGTAATGTCAAGATAATTGGTAGGCTCGTCGAGCAGAAGCATGTCCGGCTCAGATACAAGTACTTTTGCAAGATTCAGGCGAACCTGGTATCCGCCTGAAAACTCCAGCGGGTTTTTTTCCATGTCGGTTTGAGAGAAACCCAGACCTGTAAGGATTTTCTCAACTTTCCAGCTATGATCGCATTCCGATTCCGGAAGGCCTCTCATCCCTTCTCTGAGCACGGTTTTTTCTGTAAATTCTATCTGCTGGCGAACATAACCAATCCTGTAATTCCGGGGTATGACAATAGCTCCATTGTCCATTGATTCTTCACCGGTCATGAGCCCGAATAGAGTTGTCTTTCCGTGCCCATTCCTTCCAACAAGCCCAATCCTCTCACGAGGATTGATCTTAAAACTGACTCCTTCAAAGAGTACTCGGTTGCCGAAGCTTTTTGTGATATTTTCTACGCTGATCATTTGTAGTATGCCTTTAATCGTAACTACTCAGGTGGATAGGCTGAAGGCTGAAGACTGTTAGGAAAAAGCGTATTTTAAAGCCGTGTTTGGTGCAAACATCAGATATTTTCGCCAAAGTACGGCAATCGTGTTCTTCTGACCCCTTCAGCCTTCAGTCTAAACAGCTTCAGCCTGACTACGTGAGTAGTTACCTTTAATCTTGTAATCTTTATCAAATCAAGCTATACTTTGAAAGGCCCGAAAGGCCGCAAATTGCGCTTTTTCGTTGGCTATGAACACAAATAGCTGCGTTGCTCAGGCTTGCAATAGCCTGCTATGCCGCACCTTCGCGCCTTGCTCTTGATGCTCATTGCTCACCGAAAAAACGCAATTTGCAACCTTCCGAGGTATATAAATAAATTTTATAATGTTGGCAATAGTTAAGAATTAAGAGTGACCCTTTATAAGGATATGTTGAGGATTTTTGCGAAGCCTTTATGCGCAAGAGATCGGCGCAGATCGAGTAAAAAATCGCTCAATTTAGGTATAAGCATCCTATTGTTATCATCATGGAAAAATGGGCATCCTTCATTTGCCAGTTTACACTTTTTAGAGGTAGTTTCATTTTTGACCGGAAATATGAAGTGCCTAAAGTTAAGGAGTCGCTTTGCTCCATCAATTTCATAGAATTGGCAGCACCGAAGGTGCATTCCTTAACTTTAGGCATTTTAGGCACTTTAGCTCACTTTAGGCACTTATTTTCGTGTAATCGTACAAGTTAAAAAAAATTGTCAACTACTTTTGACCTATTTTGAAGAATGCCTGAAAAATGATTTATAAACAGATAAAAATTGCGCTGGTCTTTCTTGTTTCATGCCTGTGTTTTTATTTTCCTGTTTTTGCCGCAGGGCAAGGGGAAAGCAGATTATACGACCTGCCGATTATCGAACTTCAAGATGTTGTTGTAGACTGGTTACGACAAAGCAATTTTCAGGTCTTGTTGGGGCCGATTGAAAGAGGAGAGCTTGAGATATGTGCTGAGAAAGAAGATGAAGAGTGGCGGATAGTCTTATGGCACCACTCTTCACTGGCATCCTGGATAAATGCCAGGTGCACAGTCAACGGTCAGATTGACAACAGGCGGGCCGAATTCCTTTGGAGGCATATTTCAGGCTATATCAAGGAACCTTCTGCTGAAACAAAAATTAAACCTTCCCATCAGCCCCTCCCTGACGTCATTTTGCAGCAAATCGATACTGTGGTATGCATTTATGCAGATACCGACGGCAGGGATATTCAGTTTTCAGGCTTTATTATCCATGAAAGCGGCCTGATTATCTGTACAGCCCATGATTTAAAACCGCTCCAGACCATAACCGTTGTTCTGTCTGATCGTAAAGAGCTGCCAGGGCGTGTGGTCAAAATTGATCATCATATGGACCTCACATTAATTGATGTAGGAGTTAGACTGAAAAACGCTGTACAGTTGACAAAAGGTAGAAATATGTTGCAAATGGGAGAAAGGCTTTATGCAGCGGTATGCCCCTCGGTATTGTCAAAAACGATTTGTCCCGGAATCATTGACGGTCCACCTCGACGAGTGGGGGACCAGGTATTGTGGCAGGTGAATATGCCGGTTTATCACGGAAGCAGCGGTAGTCCTGTTTTTGATAACAACGGGCGTCTGGTCGGCGTTGTAAAGGGGAGGTACCGTGACACACAAACGGTCGGGTTCCTCATCCCCTTTGAAACGCTAATGGCATTTATAAAAGATGTACAGTAGTAACAATAGAAAAACTCTAAACATATGGAGGATTTAAAATGAGACTTGTTTCAAAATCGGCCATTTCAGTTGTAATGTTTATGGCGGTAATAATGGTTGGGATAGATTTCTGCCATGCTCAGCTAACCTCCGGCCAAATAGCTCCTGTCTTTTCCTTGAAAGACTTTAAGGGTAAAACTTATGATTTATCCCAAATGAAAGATCATACTATGATCATACTCTATTTTTTTGACGTAGAATCAAGGCCGAGCCGGCAAGGATTATTGAGTCTCAATCAACTGGCTGAACAATACAAAGATGCTGATTTTATCGTATGGGGTATTACTCGTTCATCCAGGGGAAAAGTGGAAAACTTTGTGAACATGACCAACCTGTCTTTTCCAATCCTTCTAGACAAAACTCATGTAAGCGAGATTTATCAGGCCCGGTTGATTCTTCCGGCCGTATGCATTATTGGCCCTAAGATTAAGGTGCTCGACTATTTCCAGGGAGGAGGAAAGACCACCGAAGTCATGCTATTGAGACTGGCTGAAAGGGAATTACAGCGAAATCAAATAATGTTGGCAAAAGCCATCGTCCAAAATATTGAAAATAAAAATCCCCAAAACCTGAAAGCCAAAACAATCAAAGGGTATGCAGCTTTGCAAGAAGGAAACCTGAGCGAAGCTGAGAAAATCTTTAGTGATCTATCCAAAATAAAGGGGAAAGGAGAAGTATTGGGGAAAGAAGGACTGGTTGCTGTTTATACAAAAAAAGGTCAAGCTGAAAAAACCTTTGCACTGGCCAGAGAGGTAGAACAAAAAGCCCCTGACAGAGCTTACATCCATGTACTCAAAGGAGATATCTTTTATGGTCAAGGCAAGAAAAAAGAAGCCGAGGCAGAATACCGAAAGGCAGTTCAAAAAAAGTCGGCCGAACCATACCATAAAGCTGTAGCGTATAATCAATACGGTCGGTTTCATGCCAGCTCAGGAAAGTACCAAAAAGCTCAAGAGCTTTATGATCAAGCTGTTGATATAAATCCTTATTACATTGAAGCGATGTCAAATAAGGGGATTGCGTACGAAAAACAGGGGAAATGGGACAAAGCCTTAGAAGCTTACCGCCAGGCCTTGATTCTTGACAAAGAAGATACCTTTGCTGCTGTGTTGGCCAACAAGGCCCAGCAGATGCTTGCCCTCCAAAAAAACACTGCGCAAAAAAAACGAATAGATAAATTGGTCAAGGAATTGGCAGCCCGATACCGCAGTCAGAAAAAATTTTGGCATAGGACCGAAGACACCTGGACATCACGGCCAATGATTTTGTCATTTGTCGATTTTCAGGAAAGGGGTGGTTTGGCAGAAAGAGATGGTTTTTCTACTGTCATAACCACACGGCTTGCCGACCAGCTCAATGCTTCCGGCAGGTTACAGGTAGTCGAACGGGTCATTATGGAACGGCTTTTGGAAGAATTGAATCTTGGCTCCTCAGATTTAGCAGATCCGGAAACAGCCTTGAAGCTTGGCAAAGTACTGGCAGCGAAAGTCATCGGTACAGGATCTCTTTATTATCTGCCCGATAGAACTCTCCTTAGTCTGAGACTTATAGATACCGAAACCTCGGCAATCCCCAAGATTGTCACCAAACAGTTGAGTTCAGGGGCATCTTTGAAAAAAGAATTGAACCAGCTTAATCGAGAGATCCTCAAGACGATCATACTGAAATACCCGTTGCAGGGATATGTGGTTCAGGCAACTGAAGACCAGGTTATGATTAATCTCGGTTCAAAACAGGGGGTGGTTTTGGGCACCAAATTTGAAGTCTTGGAAGAACAAAAGCCTGTCAAATATAAGGGAAAGTTGCTCCGCAGTTCGCCAAAATCCATTGCACAGATTGAGATAGTACGAGTTGAGCCGGATTTGTGTTATGCCCGCATTCTCAAACAAGAAAGGCCGCTTAAAAGTGATGACAAGGTAAGGGAAAAAATTGAAGACATATTAACCTTGACGGCTTTGTAAACCCTGGGAGGAAACAATTTTGTTCGGTAAAAGTTTTGTGTGCAGTTTTGTCATATTCATAGTTTTTATTGCTGCCTGTGCAACCGAATCAGGCTTGTATAAAAGGGTTGTCACCGTTGCCATTTGGGATTTAGAGGACCTGAGTCCTTCAGACGTTATCCGACCGAACCTGGGAGAACTTCTCGCGACCAAAGTTATTGAAACATTCAAGGAAGCAGATCTCTATACAGTCGTTGAAAGGGAACGTTTACTCCTTGTTCTCGAAGAGCTGAATCTGGGAACAACATCACTGGTGGATGAAACTACCCGATTAAGGATAGGCAAGCTGGTGGGGGCTCGACTGATAGTATTTGGGGGTTATCAGGTCATTGAAGATCAAATGCGTCTTGATCTACGGTTGGTGGAAGTGGAAACCGGCAGAATTAGAAAAGCTGCTCAAAAAACCGTTTCATCTACCGACCTGCCCGGATGGCTAAACGCAGCAAAAGAGACGGCAGCGCAACTGTTTTAAAAATTACCTTTTAACTTAACACCTATGGAAAAACCTTTATAAGTGCGGTCATAATCATAATACCAGTTCTTATTATCGTCCAAAATACGACCTTTTAAATTTAACTCGCCTTCAAGGTGCGGACCAAAGATTCTGGTTATCCCGAATGCAAGAGAAGCCATCTGTTTTTTTCCGATAAACAAAGAAGAATCAGAAGAATAATCGTTTTCGTTAACCCGGAAAAACTGAATTAGAGACTTTAAAGTTGTCTTCTTATTTAAGTAATAATTACAGGAAAGGTGGGTGGACCATTCATCACCGGAGCTGTTTCTATCTTCCGTGCGAAGGTCCTGGGCCGAGGCCCCTTCCTGGAATTTACTCTTGCCCCTGAATATGCCTTTAACAATAAAGGACGCATCCCATTTTGTTCGATAGTGGTTAAATCCGAGGCCTATGAGCAGAAACTCACCTTGCTGGTAAAAGTCCACGTTACGCACCTCGTCTTTCTCAAAATAGACATACTCACCAAAAAGCCTGGCTTGCCAGTCTGGTAAAAAAGTATAGGCAACCTCTCCAGTGAGATTAAAAAGATTACCTGGATTATAATCCCTTGTCTCTTTGCTGAAATCATATTTGCCTCGCCATAAGTATCCCAAACCGACGCCGGCTGCCCAGTTTTCCCATTCTTTAGCTATGGTAAGGGTCGGGTTAATATTATAACCTTCACCAAGACTGGTTATTGAAACCAGATCAGGGTTCATAAAAAGCATCAGATCATCATTATCTAAATCAGTTCGGCCTGTTGGGATGTTAAAATCGACCCCAAGGAGTATGTCGACAGGGAATTTATCCAATATTTCGTAAGAAAAGTTGACTTTTGTATCGACAACACAAGACAAGGAATGATCTTTTATCCCTGTCAGGTCAGAACTTGTGTGTGTAAATGCAGTTAGTATCAGAAAGGAGAAATCCTTATATTCAGTCTCGATCTGCACAGGGACGTAAATTTGGTAACCCTGGTCGTCTTTGTCACTTTCCCACCAGTCAAAGTTGGTACCGGTTTGGATTTTTAAATCGACTGCGTGACTAATGCCACCGCTAAAAAAAATAAAGACAATAGATATGGCTATTATGAGTCTTTTCATAGCTTCTATCCTTTCCAAATTTACGGTATGATTTTCTCAGAAAGTTCTTTCCTCGAAACCGTATTCAATAGCTTATACAAAAGCTTATACAAAATTCGTTATTGCACCCATACTCCGGATCCGGTTCGGTCAAATTAGGATCATCAGGGAATCCGTCGAGGTGGTTCGACGTTCCATCATTGTCACCTTGCTTGGCCTCATTCCCCTGTCGTATAATCATATCTGTCAAGGCTGTCCGACGTTCTATCATTGTCACTATCATATAAACTTTGTCTTTTTATTACGTCTTTGGGAGTTCTTGCCCTCTTGATAGGCTCTTCAGATGTCAGTTGATCTGTTAATGAAGTTCTATTTCTCAGGGATCTTAACAACAAACGCTTTTTCTTTTTTGGTATTAAACCCAGTTCCTGTAACTCCTGCAAGGCATCTCTTGCTATTCCAAGGCTTGGATCTTCTTTTAATGCCTTTTCATAAAAAATAACTGCTTCTCTATAATTTTCCCTGTCACTATTGTAAATCCCTTTGAAAAAGTTGAGGAGGGCCTCGATACTGATTGAAAGCGGTTTTTTCAACAATTCCTTTTCCTCAACTGAAAGTTCGATTTTTAACAATTTGATGATTTCAAAGAGAAGATCTTTTTCCATTTGAAACAATTCTTCAAGAAGCTTACCTTCAGATGTGGACTGGCCGGCTATTTCTTTGGTAGACACCTTCAAGAGATCGGATTTTAGCTGAAATTCATTGATCTTACGCTTGAGAATATTCCCTCCAACCAGGTACTCAGCTCCCAGCAATCTTCCCACTCGGGGGACAGTTCCGGATTCAACCAGTCCAAGTTCCCCTAAGCCTAATTCTTTTACGAGGGCCTGTACCCTTGTCCTTTCTACGACTTTAAACTTTTTTACATTGGAAAGGTCGGTTATTAGCATCAGGGTGAGGCCCTTCTGAAGTAGATCTAGCTTCGACCATCCTGTCTTATTGTTGAAATAAAGTACCGCCACGGTATCAGGCGTGCTGATAGTCTTGAGGGCCTGTTCTTGCTCTAATGCCTGTTTTGCCCACGATTTTAAGCTTTCAGTCACTACCTGGCCGGCCCATGACGAAGAAGTTAGCCCAACCCAAATCACCACAAAAATTAAAATCTTGCTGAACAATTTTTCTTTCATCTTTAAAACCCCCATTGTTGAAGGCCAGAGCCTTTTTATAGGGCTGAGGAACTTCTACCTGCAAATAAACTCAATCGACAATCTACCAAACACGTATTTATCTCCTTTTAATGTCAGTTTGTCAATATTTTCGCTTAATTTTTGACCGAGCCCTTATCGTCCGGCTGAATTATTTTTATTCAATAGATATCAAACGCACGTGCAGCGGAGTTTCGCCGGGTTCGCTAATCTGCAACTGTGCCTCCCACTCAAAATAATCCGGAAGGCTGACCCGAACTTCGTATTTCCCAATTGGAATTTCAAGGTTTATGGGGGTGTTCCCTTTAAATGAATCGTCTAAAAAAACTTGAGCCCCGGAAGGTAAACTGGTCACCATTAGAATTGCATCTACAGGTTTGTTAGCCTCGATACGGGTCGATAAGGATGAATTATATGCCCCAAAAAAATATATCGCCCCTCCAAGAACAACTGCCGCCATTAGACCCATAATTAAAACAGATGCCACAGGCTTTTTTTTAGGGCTTATCGGTTTTCCGGGCAATAAAAGAGATTCTTTTACCTGAAGACAGGTTTTAAGGGCATCGCCCATCTCCTTACTGGTTTGAAAGCGTTTATCCGGATGTTTAGACAGGGCTTTCATGATTAGATCAGAGAGAGACTGGGGGATGGAAGCGTCAATTTTTAATGGAGCCACGGGGATATCATCTGTAATTGCCCTGAAGATGGCAGCAAAATGATCTCCCTCAAACGGTTTGCGACCCACAATCAATTCATAAAGGATCACTCCGAGGGAAAACAAATCGGATCGCCCGTCGACCCTTTTACCCATCACCTGCTCCGGTGACATATAAGAAGGTGTCCCCAAAATCACACCTGCCTGGGTTTGTTGAGCTGCATTTGAATCTTCTGCGCGGGCAATCCCGAAATCGGTAAGTTTGACATTACCCTCATCGGTCAAAATAATGTTTGATGGTTTAATATCCCTGTGAACAATCCCCTTTTTATGAGCATAGCCAAGGGCATTTGCAACCTGTAAAGCAATATCAATGATTTTCTCGACACTCAATTTTCCACTACGAATTACTTCATTAAAAGGTTGCCCCTGAAGATATTCCATGGCGATGTAGATGGTTCCATGGTCTCGCCCTACATCATATACTGTGACGATATTGGGATGAGAAAGTCGACCGATGAACTTTGCCTCTTTAAAGAACCTTAACACAAAATCTTCACTGACTACTCGGTCCTCCCGTAACACCTTTAAAGCAACAGGCCGGTCGATCTGAGGGTCGTGGGCCTGGTAAACCACACCCATTCCGCCTTTGCCTAATTTTTTTATGATTTCATATCGTCCGTATCGCATGGATAAATTCCACTTTGAAGTTTTACAGAATATAAACAGGGCTCATTCTACCCCAGAGAAAACAATTGTAATATTATCCTTCCCATCGGAGTGTTTGGCCGCTTCAGTTTCTTGCCTTGATAACGGTATGTTAGGCTGTCACCTATATGACCAACAACAAATCCTTTAGAGTGGAAGGTCTGGAATTCTGCTGTACAGCCCATACCCTTGTGGAGGGGATTTATGGCTACATTCATCTTAATTTATTATAATATTAAAGTTATTGTCAAGAATCTTACCCTGCTCAGTGCCGCATTGTAAATAACTATAGTTGCAACCCAATAACGTCCCCGTTTTGTTCCCCCGGAGAGGGCATGGGCGGTCAGACTTTATAGTTGACCCAATCAAACCTCGGTGATAGAAAAAGCGTTCCGTTTTGGTCGGGAGATAGATGAGAAGTCATTACGAACGATCAAAGAGAATCTTTTGCGCGAAGCCCGGATGGCAGGGAAATTGTCTCACCCCTACATAGTCACTATTTATGATGCGGGGGAGGATTGGGATCTAACTTACATTGCAATGGAGGTGCTGGAAGGAATTGAATTACCCAATTATTGTAAACATGGGAACCTCTTCCCGTATGAAAGGGTTGTCGAAATCGTTTCATCTGTTGCCTGTGCTCTCGATTATGCTCACGACTACGGGGTTATTCATCGGGACATTACGCCGGCTAACATTTTGATTCAGCAGGGGGGTGGTAAGTCACTGACTTTGGGACAGCGTGCGTCAAAGAGAAAAGGGATCACAGGGAAATTGCCGGGACCCCTGTCTATATGTCTCCTGAGCAGATTAGTGGCCATGAAATCGATGGCCGTACAGATCTCTATTCCCTTGGTGTGGTCTTGTTTGAACTGTTGACCGGTAGAAAGCCATTTACGGCTCCAAATCTCGGAACGTTAAGGAAAAAAATTGTAAATGACCCGGTTCCTCAATTACGAGAGATAAGGGGGGGAGTCCCCGAATACTTTCAATCGATCATTAACAAGCTTCTGGAGAAAGATAAGGAGAAGAGATACAGCCGCGGAGAAGATTTGGTGAATGACATGAAAAAGGCGAGGATAGGTTCCTTTGAAGACGAAGGCACCATCTATCTGGACCTGGATCAAGATCCGAAGAAATAGGAGCGCTTATGCCGGATGAGACACTATTTACTTATTTATGGATGTCCCGTACTTTCCCGGACTTCCGCTTCTGTTCAAAATAATCAGAAAATTACGGTTAAAATAATCTGAAAATCAACAAGACTTTTGTTTTCCGCTTGACAGATAACATACATATAGTATATATTACTAATATATACTATATGTAATGGAGGATAACAATGAAAACAGCAAAATTGTTTAAAAATGGGCAAAGCCAGGCCGTCAGATTGCCAAAGGAATTTAGAATTACAGGCAGCGAAGTGTATATTAAAAAACAAGGCGATGTGATTGTCCTACTACCTAAAGAAAAATCATGGAATAGTCTTTTTGACAGTTTGAACCATTTCGCAAAAGATTTTAAAATCGAGCGAAATCAACCCCTAAAAAATCAAAAACGAGAGCCGATGTTCAAATGAAATACCTCCTGGACACAAATATTTGTATATACGTCATAAATGAAAAGCCAAAGAAAGTATTGAGAAAATTTGAGCAACATCCCGTTCATGAATTTGGGATTTCTTCAATAACACATGCAGAGCTGCAGTATGGAGTTGCAAAAAGCATGCATAAAGATACAAATCAAAATGCCCTTGATGAGTTCCTGCTGCCATTAACAATTCTTCCTTTTCATGGCAAAAGATTGGTTGAATGCTATGGAGAAATAAGGTCATTGCCGGAATCCAAAGGGAAAACAATCGGCCCGCTTGATATGCTGATCGCCGCTCATGCCTTGGGTCTGGATCTAACAATTATCTCAAACAACATCAAAGAATTTTCGAGAATCCCGAATCTCAAATGTAAAAATTGGATATCCGAACTTTAGGAGGCAAGTAAAAATAAGTTGTACGAATTGTGCCGAAATTTTGTTTGTTTTTCAAGGCGCGTTAAGGCGCGCATAACGGGTTATGTAAGCCTTGACGCAACACAGAAAACAAGCAAGATGTGTAAGTTATTTTTACTTGACGACTTAGTGGATTGAGATAACGCCTTCAAGGTGAGCATATCTTTTCTGCTTTCTGAGTTCCGTTCTCCGCCCTATGCGCATCCGCTTCGGGCCTTGAGCTTTTTTTCTCTCTGTTCTTTGCGCCATGTCCTTATTCAGCAACGAGCAAAAGTATTTGTCTGCAAGAAAAAAAGTTAGGAACGTTCGGAACAAATGTCCCCTTTGAGATTGCCCGCCTTGGAGAGTTCATCCGTCCCCCACTCTTTGCTTGAGGTTTATATCGAATGTCCAGAATTTTAATCGACCGTTGACAATTGTTTCATCTTTGCCGCGAAATCATACACTGGAACCTCTATGGTTTTCACAGGCTTAAACTTATTTTTTGCAAATTTCAATATTTCATCAGTAATTTCGGGAGAGTAGGTTTTCTCTCCACATCTAGTACAAACCTCAGATGGTACATTCTCAACAAGAATATATTTGTCGCCATCTTCATAACTGAACGTTACCTGCTTTTTCTTCACTGTACCCCCACAAAAAACGCATTTCATGACAACTCATCTCCTTGTTTTATAATCGATCCATTCCTCCGGATCAGGCTCGTATGTCGTAATGATAACAACTGATGGTGGAAATGAAGCCTGAACGTGGATATTCCTTTTGTCTTCTGTTTTGCCATATATAAGACAGCTTGGAGAATATTTATCATCAGGGTATTCTTCAATAATTTTGCCTGTCATTATAACATGTTCTACGTCAGAGCGATATATAAATCTTTCAATCATTCTTTTTACAGCATGGTCTGAAAACCGATATTCAAGCCTGCTTATTTTTTCTCGAATTGTTGTTATTCCCATTGCTGCACACATCCTTGAGCATTGTCCACTATCATTGGCTTCTTTTGGCACTGAAAAAAGATTTGAACAAGATAGAGACCTATCCCAACCCCGGCAAAAATGAACGCCATCCGAATCCAGATTTTTCGAGCAATGGTCAGCTTTCCCTCCGTCTTCAAATAGTCGCGAAGCGCGGCACCGAGGAAGACGACTGCTAAAGCTACAAACACGATTCCGAGAGATGGGGAGATATACATAGTTATTCTAATGCTCCCGTAATCACATATTTTTTTACTTCAACCCCAGGATCTGTTTTTGGCGAAATCCAGGCGCCCGGACCTCAAAAAGGGGTTGGCCAGGCTGCAAAATGGCCAGTTCCAGGGCAGCGGCAGCCCGCTGGCGTTGGAAGCCGATTCTGAGAACCTTGTGGAGATGTTCAGGGGATAAGGGTTGACCCAAGAGATATCGAGTGCCATTTCGAAACGCAGCTTTATTCTTCGCCCACCATTCAGCGATTAATTTGGGCTCTGGCCATGGCAAATCTTCATCAGTGTCCATCTCTACGTCTTCATCTTCAGGCTCTTCTGTCGGACCAGCCTCAAACCCCTCCGGCCACTCGCCTTCAAGATCCTCGTACGCCAAGTCAACGCCGGTAATCATGGTGAATGCTTCTCCCGCTACTCGGGATAGCTCCGGCACTTCCATATGCTCAATAATCCACGGAATGCGTACCGGATTCCTGGCAACTCCCGCTCCGATCACCGTATAGCGAAGCCAGTCAGGTTGCTGAAACATTTCTTTCAGCCAGTTTTGCGCGCTGGTATTGTCCATAACCCGCAAAGTAAGGTTTAAAGCGCTTTCCCGAAAGGGTGACTCTGATGTGGCAAAGGTTTTGAGAAACTCCAGGGCCTCACCTCTATCTCCTAACAAAACCGCCGACCAACCAGCCCAGAATTGGCAATCCTTGTTCTCGGCAGCAAGCTGATTCTTTAGCATAGGAAGCAGATCAATACGGCCCAGCTCGCCTGCCGCGCGAATAGCACGCGCTTTAAGAAAAGTGTTCTCATCATTTAAAGCATCAACAAGCGCTGGGCCAGGATCCTGGCGATGCACAGCAGAGGCTGCTATGCCGATCCGACGCAGTTCAGATGTTAATGATCGTAGTAACTGGTCAACATGCTCTTTCACCTGGTCGAAACGCAGCCAGCCCAGTGCGGAAATAAGTCCCCGCGATAATTCCGGATCTGTGGCAGCAGCTTCCAGCACCATCTTGATGCGCTGATCTTGTCCGCTCTCAAAGGCCAGGAAAGCAGCGGCAAACACCTCTCCGGGTTCCTCCTGCTCCAGTGCATTCACGCAGATACTCCAACCCGCATCCCCTGCAACTCGCAATCCATCTATATGAGCTTCCACACGTTCATCCAGGTCTGCCAAGTCATTCAGGGAATAGTGCGGCGCCTGGACAGCGGCATCCCGAAGAATCCACAGGAATGCTGCTTCTTCCGCATGTTGTTCAACGATACTTTCGATTACTGCAATATTTGTCAGGTTCATTTTTTACGAGTTTTCGTTTGCCGTCACAGCATACATATTGTTTATAAAGTGTGCTGTTTCCACGATAGTCTTTCAAATTAACCCAAAAGAAGTTGAGATGTGATTCATTATTCCCCTGTTGGTTTTTTGTATTCAGCTATGTCTAAATTGGGACGCGGATTTTCGCAGATGAACGCAGATAACTATTTTCTGGAATTATCAAATGCCTTACGTTTAATTTCTGGTTTAGGTCCAAAATTCAATAATAGCCCAACTTCGATGCTTGTTGCTTTTAGATAATTCAGCAACTGTGCTTCATGCTCTAATGCTAAATTCTTTGCTGCTTTTATCTCCACAATTATCTTGTCATCAACCAGTATATCAGCAAAATATTCACCAACAATCTCACCTTCATAATATACCTTTATTGCAGATTGAGAAACCGCAGGAACACCCTCACGCCTGAAGTCGATCATCATTGCATTTTCATAAACCTTTTCCAGAAAACCATAACCAAGTTCATTATAAACCTTATAGAAGATTCTAATAATTTTCTCACTCAGTGCTTTATGTTTAAAATCCTGACAATCTGCGTTCATCTGCGTCCTAAATGTAGTTTTTATGCTATCGGGTTGCTGGTTTCAAGTTTAAAGTTATAAACACGCATCGACGAGTGAGCGATTGTTATGCTTCCTAATACTCACTCATTCCACACCTCATCATGAGGCAAGAGTTCGATGTCATGGGAAGCTTTTCGTTGAGCAATTTCTTCCATGTCTTTGTATAATGGCATATCCGGACTGAGAAAAAAAATATTTGAGGTTTGTTGAATGACCTTAAATAATTCTTCCCGAATTATTCTTCGAATAAGCGGTTCTAAGACCTGTTGGAGTTCATTAGCACCTATAGTAATTTGTTGCGGTGTATTCATGATGTCATCTCTCGATATCTCTTTCTACAAAGCGTTTAAAGATGATGTTAGCTGCAATGACATCGAAATCTTGTGGTGTGTCCGCTGACACAAGCTCTCTCAAAAATTTCTCAATCCTTCGCAATTTTTTTCAACTAAATACTTGGTAACAATTCACGATTCAAAGTTCACGGTTGATCAAAACATAAAACTGTAAACCGACAACCGATAACCGTGAACTGTTACAATACTTGTCTATCATACCTGTCCATTCCCGATACAAACTTGTATGTATTGTAATTCGTTATTGTTTGCTCCCTAAACTTGCAGTAAATAATCACATCTCGTACGAGTAGTCGAACAGAATGCTTCATAATCTGGTGTCTTAGAAAAACGGAAGCAGAATTCAACACGACAAGATCTACTTCTTTCTTTGTATAATCAGACAATTCATTTATCAAATAAAGAAGATCAAGGCCGGATAAAGGCTGTTTAAAAAAAGTGCAATATCCAAATCGCTTGAAGCACGCTGACAAGCCTTTACATGGGATCCAAAAAGAAGCGCAAACATAATATTTGGATATTCACTCAATTTTTCTTTAAGTTGTTCAACAACTTCGGGCATTGCAAGTTCTTCACTTGTTGTTTTTACAGCCATGTGTTTGAACCCTGCCATGCTTTTTAATAAATTATCCAACTCACTGTTATTATGAAATATTTCTCGACGTTCTATTTCCCTTACTTATCCCCATATGATGCAAGGAGTCATGGGCGTTTATACTGGCTTTTCGTAACATAAGAGTTTTATAGGCTTAATCCAAATCACTTGTTAACCAATATTCCAATGGACATCCCCAATTCCATCCCCTTGCTTTTCCTACCAAGAAGGATCTGTTTCTGGAGAAATCTCGGTGCACGTACTTCAAAGAAAGACTGGCAGGGCTGCATCATTGCAAGGTCATCAAAGGGGTCAAGTTTACCTTTGCCCCCTTATTAATTCTGTCTTGTATTTGTCCTAAGTTTGAACTCAAGTTTTATCTCATATGGGTCAACAGTAGACCCACTGTCCAATTTGTTTAGAATTATCAAGCTTTATTATAATAATCAAGTTTTTTGACCCAAAAAACTTTCCTCTCTGTTCTTTGCGCCATGCCCTTATCCAGCAACGAGCAAAAGTATTTGTCTGCAAGGAAAAAAGTTAGGAACGTTAGGAACAAATGTTCCCTTTGAGATTGCCCGCCTTTGGAGAGTTCATCCTGTCTAAAAAAACAGAAACTTATAAACTAATGAGCGTCCCCTACTCCTCTCATGTTGCCCTTGACTTCTCGTTTGTCGAACATCAAATTCAAAATCAGGATGGAATGATTTTATGACGATGTTGACCTGTTCTCTCCCTGCCGAGGTTTGTTTGCAGATTGGGCAAGTGTGACTGGCACCTCGAATAGGTCATCACGCAGAAGTCTTGTTGAGAAGAAAAGCACTTCGATATTTTCAACTTCACCCGTTTCAGGATTGATCCGTGCTATAATATCATCGCCCATTTCTTCAGATTCCTGTTCGGGATAGGGGGCTCTTTTATTGATATAGAGAATGTCCCCTTTGCGATCGTACTTGAAGATCAACTTCGTTTCCATTCGGTCTCACCTCCAACCAATTTTCTGGCGATATATGCCGTAATGATCCAATGGCGTTTAACTGGGCAAGTCTCGGAAACCACAACAACTACAATGTACTTGCCACCGCGCACATTGTCAAACCACCGGGTGAAAAGTCGAGCATTTTTAAAACGTGCGCTAATTCTTATCTGGTCCGGTTCAGCAAGAGCCTCAGCTATGAGATCCCGATACTTGGGCAAGAGATCGGGATGATTTTCAGCTATGTGTCTTTCCCTTTCAGTGCTTAATTCCACATCACCAGAAAGATAGGGGCAAAAAAGACCGGACGACATATTTACTCTCCTACCAACTTCCGAGTTTTCTTAACATGTTAGACTATGTTTGACGAATGTACCGAAAGGTTATCCTTCGCAGCCATTGCGTGCTTTATGGCGAAGTCATCAACTTCCCAGAAAAATACCACTCGCCCTCGCGAAAGCGGCTGTTGTTGGCTTTGATCCACTCAGCATATTTTGCTATGGCCTGCTTTTGCTGTGATACCAGCATGTCGGTTTCAAAGGGGAAGTCGATGTTGTAGCGGATTACCAATTCTTCATACGCGATTTGTCGTACTATACGCGGGCTTTTTTCTGATTCCAAGTTTTCCAACAGACAGGCTGGTGAATACGGCTTGCCGTTGCGGTTGCGGATGCCGGGATTAAAGCGAGATTTATTTTCTGCCCACCACTTTTGCCAGTCTTCCGGTTTTTGTGACAAGCGGGTAATGGTGGTGCCTGGTTCTTCTCCCGGGGGATGGAGACTTTCCCCGCGTTTCAGCTTTTCAAGTTCTTCTTCAAACAATTCGTCTTCATCTATTTCTTCAGGAATAAAAACTTCTTCGTAAATTTCCGCGCCAGTGATGGAATTGAGTGCCATTGCCGCAGATCGGGCAAGATCGGTATTACCAAGATCTGATAGAAGTGTCTCAACAGCCGAAACATCGCCGAGCAAACCCAATGCGATCAGGCAATCAGCGCTTACCTTGTTGTTAGTGGCACTTTCTATCAGAACCGCTGCCGTTGAGCGATTGCCTCCAAGTCCAAGCAGCAGAAACGGCCAATTCCCTGAATGAGCGGAGCGCAGACAATGATCTAAGGTTTGCGGATCGCCGATACGCAAAAGCGCCAGCGCTGTTGCAGAACAGACTGATTCATCTTCGTGTTTAAGATACTTATTGAAAAGGAGTGTGCGGGCATATTGTTCGCGAACGCGGCCAAGAGCCCGGATAATGTTGGATGCTGCTTGTGAATTGTTTTGCTGTAATGCTGCGAGAAGTTCTCTTTCAAAAGGCAAACGCCGATACCCTGCAAGTTTGGCTACGATAGGAATTAACTTCTGATTTCCTTCTGACAAAATACGAATAAATTCATCTTTCCATTCTGCCGGCAGCTCATGGTTGAGGGCGTCACTTATGGCTTGAACCCTTTCTGTATCCTTTGGATCAAGGACTTCCAAACATTCCTGCACAAAGTCCAGCCGGTTTTGCCGACAAAAAACTCTTACCGCTGCATGGAGTTCGCCAAAGTCACCTTTCATTGCCTGGGTTTTGCAAACATTCAATGCTGGTTCTTCGCCAACTACCAGAGCGTCAATATGTGCTTCAAAGCGTTCTTCAAAATCTTCAATATCAAGCCACGTTATTTCGGGATCATCAAACAGGGTCAGACGCTGCTCGTAAAGGAAGGAGGCTTCCTCAAGATGTTCCTGGTATAGTTTTGTTTCAAAATCCAATATTGTTTGGGTCATTTTGGGTATTGTTGTTTGAATAGATCCTATAAGGCCGAAACAGAGCAGATGATGCTACGTCCAGTTAGTTAGCTTGAGGCCCTCGATTCTTTGGAAATATTTCAAATTATTGGTGACAAGAATTAAATTATAGGCCAAAGCACACGAGGCTATAATCAAATCAAAATCATCCAGACGTGTACCACTCATTTCGAGTTGTGCTTTGAGCATTCCGAATATTGAAACAGACTCAACCCCGACCGGGATAATCTCAAGAGATTGTTCTATGGTTCTTATTTTTGCCAGGTTGCTGGAAACCTTTTGAGATTTGTTTGCACCGTAATAAAGCTCCATGAGTGTGATGACACTTATTTTTATAGGATCGTTAAAATAGCGTTGCAAATTCTTTTGTACAGCGATGCTTCCTTTCAGGCTAAAGATTATCGTATCCGTATCAAGCAGAAACATTAAAATTCTTCCATCAGTTTTCGAGAGTTCTTCCTGGCACTTTTTATTTGCGCGACAATTTCTTCCTCTCCTCTTGAATCCTCCCATGAGCCGGAAAGTTCAAGTAACACCTGTGCCGCTGTTTTTGCAGTCCGAAACTGTTTTTTGTTGGCCATATATGCTTTCACCAGGAAGAGTACCTGTTGGCTAATTGACCGGTTTTCTGCAGCAGCAAGATATTTTATCTGGGCGTACAGGGCATCTTCGATCCCTTTAATCTGTAAATTTGCCATTGTTATTCCTCCACAGTATCCTCATGAAAAAATAGTACAAATGCATGAATATTTCAAGGACATTTCATTACTGTAAGAATCTAAGAAGGTAGCATCTTAAATTTTGAAAGACAGTTCCCTATGCTGTGATATATACAATACAACATATTTATGCCCAATACCCACGATAGTTAATAATTAAGATGCGACCCTGTGCCCTCCTATTTATTTTAATATGCCCACCCGCCACCTCCAGATAAGGATGAAATCATTTTTATTTTAGCAGCTAAAAGAAAAACAGAAACGTTGTAAACCGGGAATATGGGTTTGATAAGGATCACTTTATATAAAAATAGCTATTTTTTTCTTTAACTGCAAGCTAAAATTGACAGAATACATTCAAGTGCCTTGTGCCGAGTCAGCCCGACAGCCTGTAAGAAGCAGCAAAGGGGTATAGTATCAAACTTTGATTATTTCATTTAGTTTTTTACAAATCCTCTTGATCCTACAATCGTCACTTGTTTTTAACTGCGCTTCAACATGACTGACTCTCCGGCTAACCGATGAATAGGTAATATTGAACAATTCCCCAATTTTTTGATTACTGTATCTGCCTGTCTTCCATAAAAAATATAAAATGGCATCTCGCTTATCACAGTTATTTCCTAAAAGTCGTTTGGACTCTCTAAAAAAATCAATATCACAATCAAGCAGCCTGGCGGCTTCTTCTTATAGGCATAAAACCGGTAACTACTCCATTTATAATTCACCAAACGGTCTACAATTCCTGCCCTCAGTGGATTGCGATGCTGCCCTCAGTGGATTGCGATGTATATAACATGAGAGTCTCAGGAAGTAAGCATCATTTTCAATAATTATGCTCTTAAACCGTCCCTGAAATAGATGGCCGCTTTGCAAATTTCTCAGATTAAAACGTAGGGTGTATCGTGTTCCCAGCCATTGCATGCTCTTTGAAAGATTGGGCCTCATTGTTCGCAGCAGGAGAAGATAATGATTGTCCATCAAAACATAAGCATAAATTTCAATCTCAAACCTTTCTGACATATCTGCCAGGATGTATAAAAAATCCTGTCGATCCTCATCACTGTGAAATACGTTGCTCTGATTATTTCCTCGTGAAAAAATATGATAATATGCCCCTTCAAATTCTATTCTCAATTGTCGTGCCATATACTAAAATTTATAAAGTCTTTTTGAGTTGTCAAGCTTTATTATAATAATCAAGGTCTGACTGCAAATTTCCTGCAAATTTTTTACGAATTAATTGACACCAATATCATAGGAAAGGTATTATAAGAAAAATTTTTCAGGAGGACTTGTGATGATTTTAATGGATCGAATTGAGCTTAATCCAAGAGTTTGCAATGGAAGGCCTGTGATCAAAGGGACACGGATTCCTCTCTCAGTTATTTTGGAACAGATAGCAGAAGGTGAATCCTGGGATACTTTGCTTGCCGGCTATCCGGAATTGAAGAAGGAAGATATCCAGGCAGCCCTGCTTTATGCCAGGGCATCTCTTGATCACACAGAGGTTAAAGCAGCCTATGCCTGAGCCTCTTAAGATTTATCTGGATCAAATGTTGCGACTTGATGTGGCTCAGGCTTTGCGTGGTGAAGGCCACGATGTTATACGTGCCTCCGAAGTCGGCCAAGCGCGAGCAGATGACTATGAGATATTGCAGAAGGCGATTACTGAAAATCGAATTCTTGTTACTCTTGATGAACATTTTGGTGATTGGGTAATCCTCCCGCTTAGCAAGCATCCAGGTGTAATTCGACTTAAGGTTCATCCTACAACATCCAAAAATGTTATAAAGCTTCTTCTACCATTTTTACGTCTCCATTTTTCAGAACAATTCAAGAATCATCTTGTCATACTTTCGCCAAAGCGTGCAAAATGGGTTTATACGGCTTAATTTTCCCAAAGTGATCGATTTAATCAGAATTCCTGATGCAATTCAGATAGCTGTTGAGATAATATATGGCTTTGATGCATTTTTGACCAATGATTCCAGCCTGAAGAAAGTAAATGATATCAGGGTGGTGATACTTGAGGATTTTTTAGAAAAGTAACTAATCATGCCACGCCAAGCAAGACTTGATGCTCCTGATGTCCTGCAGCATGTAATGGCCCGGGGAATCGAACGTCGGAAAATTTTCTGGGACGATAAGGATCGTACCGCATTTCTGGAGCGGTTCGGAGTGATTTTAGAAGACACGCAAACCCAGTGTTATGCGTGGGCCTTGACCCCGAACCATTTCCATATTTTGTTGCGTACTGGTACTACACCGCTAAGCAAGGTCATGCGTCGTCTGATGACCGGATATGCCGTGACATTTAACCTCCGGCATAGAAGGGCAGGGCATCTTTTTCAAAATCGTTATAAGTCTGTTGTTTGTGAAGAAGACCCTTATTTATTGGAACTTATTCGTTACATTCATCTAAATCCGCTCAGGGCAAAGATTGTAGCGGATTTGAAAGCACTGGATAAATACGCATGGACAGGTCATAGCGTTCTATTAGGAAAACAAAAAAATCCTCTTATATCTGATACCATACCCATAAACAATAATGAAAAATTGCTTGCTGAAGTAACTATCGAAGATGTCCTCAAGCATTTTGGAAAAAGGTTAAAGGATGCCAGACAAAATTATCACCATTTCGTTGAAAAAGGAATAAAGCAGGGACGGCGGCCGGAATTGCAGGGCGGAGGTCTTGTCCGAAGCGCTGGTGGCGACACCTCTGTTTTGTCGCCAAAGCGCAAAGAAGATCGTGAGCTTTCAGACGAAAGGATTTTGGGAAGCGGGGATTTTGTTTCAGGTGTAATGAAAAAAGCGGCTACCAACGTAAGGCGGGACAGCCTATAAATTTAATCAGTTAGCAACTCCTTAATTTTTGCTTGATTGTGGAATTGCCATAGAACCAAAATGGCGAAAAGTGTCCCGCTTTAAGTTGGTAGCCAAATGTTCGCACCGAAGGTGCGTTAATTTAATAATGTAACAACGTCCCCCCTCTCGAACACTCGAACACTCGAACAACGTCCCCCCTCTCGAACTTATCCATGGCGGAAAACTGATTCTTTAGCATAGGGAGTTGATTAATACGGCCCAGCTCGCCTACCGTACGAATAGCACGGGCTTTAAGAAAATTGTTCTCATCATTTAAAGCATCAACAAGCGTTGGGCCAGGATCCTGGCGATGCACAGCGGAGGCAGCTATGCCGATCCGACGCAGTTCAGGTGTTAATGATCGGAGCAACTGGTCAATATGCTCTTTCACCTGGTCGAAACGCAGCCAGCCCAGCGCGGAAATAAGTCCCCGCGATAATTTCGGATCTGTAGTTGCAGCTTCCAGCACCATCTTGATGCGCTGATCTTGTCCGCTCTCAAAGGCCAGGACAGCAGCGGCAAACACTTCTCCGGGTTCCTCCTGTGCCAGCGCATCCGCACAGAAACTCCACCCCACATCTTCAGCAATTCGCAATCCATCTATGTGAGCTTCCACACGTTCATCTATGTCTGCCACGTCCTTCAGGGAATAGTGCGGCGGTGCCTGGACAGCAGCATCCCGGAAAATCCACAGGAATGCTGCTTCTTCCGCATGTTGTTCAACAATACTTTCGATTACTGCAATATTTGTCAGGTTCATTCTTTACAAGTTTTCGTTTGCCGTCATAGCATATTGTTTATAAAGTGGGCTGTCCCCACGATAGTCCTCAAAATTAATCTAAAAGAAGTCGAGATGTGATTCATTATTCCCGGTTTACAGTTTTATGTTTTGATCAATCGTGAGCTGTTACCAAGTATTTAGTTGAAAAAAAATTGCGAAGGATTGAGGAATTTTTGAGGGAGATTGTGTCAGCGGACACACCGCGAGATTTCGATGCCTTTGCAGCTAACATCATCTTTAAACGCTTTGCAGAAAGAGATATTGAGAGATGACATCATGAATACACCACAACAAATTATTATAGGTGCTAATGAACTCCAACAGGTCTTAGAACCGCTTATTCGAAGAATAATTCGGGAAGAATTATTCAAGGTCATTCAACAAACCTCAAATATTTTTTTTCTCAGTCCAGACATGCCATTATACAAAGACATGGAAGAAATTGCTCAACGAAAAGCTTCCCATGACATCGAACTCTTGCCTCATGATGAGGTGTGGAATGAGTGAGTATATTGCGAAATATGAAAAGCAATTTACTCAAAACCTGAAGCGGTACAGTTCGCTAAAACAACGAATCAAACGATGTGTGGACCGAGTGATGGATGGTCCATACTCTCATACAGAATTTCTTAGTGATATCAGTGGCAAACTGAATTTGAAAGGATGTCGAAGCGCTCGTATTGATAGAAATTTTCGAATCATATTTGTGATCTGTGAAGAATGTCGGCGTATTCCTCAATGCGAATATTGCTTTTGTGACAATCTGCCTGATAATGCCATTCTATTTTTGACAGTTGGCCCTCACAATAAAGCCTATGCCATGAGATAAAGG